>Ga0256405_10000175_pt1 | contig 209002 bp, 167 predicted proteins | sample RumenRJG_02DNA_FD_189096 | JGI IMG/M metagenome (GOLD analysis project Ga0256405, IMG submission 189096) | Bovine rumen microbial communities from Lethbridge, Alberta, Canada - RJG_02 | ecosystem: Host-associated > Mammals > Digestive system > Stomach > Rumen | place: Canada: Alberta...
GTAAGACTATAGAGCAGATCAAGAAGCATAAGAGAAAAATGAATATAGTATCACGAGGTGGTTCACTTGTATTTGCATGGATGTGTATGACAGGCGAAGAGAATCCATTTTATGAATACTATGATGAGATACTTGAAATATGTCGTGAATATGATGTAACCATCTCCCTAGGTGATGCCTGCCGTCCAGGCTGTATTGCTGACGGAAGTGACGTATGTCAGATAGAGGAACTTGTTCGTCTTGGAGAGCTTACTAAGCGTGCATGGGAAAGAGATGTTCAGGTAATGGTTGAGGGTCCTGGGCATATGCCTATGGATCAGATAGCTGCTAATATGAAGATACAGCAGACAATATGTATGGGAGCTCCATTCTATGTACTTGGACCTATAGTTACAGATATTGCTCCAGGATATGATCATATCACATCTGCTATCGGTGGAGCTATTGCGGCTTCTGCAGGAGCAGCATTCCTTTGCTATGTAACACCAGCAGAACACCTGGCGCTTCCTAATATTGATGATGTAAAGCAGGGAATCATGGCATCTAAGATTGCAGCTCATGCCGCAGATATAGCTAAGAAAATTCCGCATGCTATGGATATAGATAATGCTATGGCAGATGCGAGAAGAGCGTTAGACTGGGAGAAACAGTGGGAATGTGCACTTGATCCAGAAACAGCAAAGGCAATCCGGGCTGACAGGTCACCAGAGCATGATGATACATGTTCTATGTGCGGAAAATTCTGCGCAGTAAGAAGCATGAACAAAGCATTAAATGGTGAACATGTGGATATACTGTAAAACTAGTTGAAAATATTTTTTAAAAAAGTTGGAAATACAGTATAGATAAAAACAGTTGACAGATATAAATCCTTGTGTTAATATCATATAATCATAATGATAATAACAAATGATATTAGTGGAGGGTAAACAAATGAGTATGGCTGATTTTGCAGAACAGATAGTAGGTGGTATTGCACCGGATTATCTTGAGGAAATTAAGAGACTTTCGGTTAAGTATGCCAATTACAGGCAGGCAATGCCGAGTGAGATTAAGGTGAGAGATATACAGAATGATATTGAAAAAAGAAATGCAAACTCTACCGAGAAAAACATAAATTGGGTAATCGGTGTAGGCATTGCGGCCTTCGCTCTTACGACGGTATTTGCATTTGCAACAAAGCAGATAACAGGTGGAGTATTAAGCCTTATCGGTACAGTTGCGTTACTTTATTTTTTCCTTGGATCGTTTTTAAGTAAACCAAAGATTGCATACGGAACAGCGGTATGGAAGCATTATCGTTATACAAATCATGCCGGAAGCGGAAGCAGACATCAGAAGATGTATTTCTTTACAGTAATCTTTGAAGAACCTGAGAAGATCATTGTTAAGGACATTCAGACTACAAAGGAAGCATATGAGAGTGCTGTTGAGGGTACTCCGGTAATGGTTATCAAAAAGGGAACTTTATACCAGGCTAAACTGTACTAATTGAAAACATGAAACATGAAAAACCGCAGTGAAACTTAGGTTTCACTGCGGTTGATCTTTTGTGTGAACGAGACACACATAAATATCGAAATAAAACTATTACTCTACCGGTGCGTAATAAGAAAGTCTTCTTATATGTCTCTCATCGTTTGAGAATGGTGTATCTACGAATTTATCTACGATCATAAGTGCAAGGCCCGGGCCGATGACACGTGCGCCCATACAAAGGACATTTGCATTGTTATGGCTTCTGGTTGCTTCTGCAGAGAATACATCGTGGCAGAGTGCTGCACGGATTCCTTCCTGCTTGTTTGCTGCCATGGACATTCCTATTCCTGTTCCGCATATGAGAATTCCGAGATCTGCATCTCCGGCCTTGATCACATCCGTAAGAGCCTTTGCATATACAGGATAATCACATGATGCAGGACTGTCGGTACCGACATCAGTAACCTCGAAGCCGCGTGCCTGCAGATGATCTATTACTTCTTTCTTTAACTCAAATCCGCCATGATCTGATCCAATTACGAGTTTCATTTGATAACCTCCATAAAGTAACTAAATTGTACATTATATATTTTTGTAACCTATATCATTATATAGTCTTTTGGGCAACAGTTAAATAGTAATTATTACAAATGTTTACCATATATAATACAGATATTATCTGAATCTCTGATTAATCGAAGATGTCATACGGTAATAACTCTGTGACCTGCGGCTTTAAGCAGGCGGTTCATAATGCTGAAGCCCAGCTCGTCTCTGTCAAAGCTTTCGCTATATATTTCTTCAGCCCCTATATCATCACATTCTCTGAGAGCTCCGTAAAGCCTTGCGGCAACGGTAGCTCCTGCGCCTGAATCCCCGAGAGTAATGATGTTTTCACATTTATAGAGATTTTTTCTGTCTTCGGTTGTGAGTATGGCGGCTTTGATTCCGGAAGCCTCGCATCTTGCAATCTCTGCATTGATCCGCGCTGTAACAGCATCGGTAATTGCTGAGCTGTCCTTTGAGTCCTCAATTATTGTAAGCTTTCCCGAAGGAGCATAGTGAGTATACTTCATTCCGGGAGCTTTCGGGCGAAGGTTCGGATCCGGTTCGATTATCGCCTTATCAATTTCTACTTCACCGAGGACCGCTTCGAGATCCTTCTTGGTAATGAAGCCGGGACGGAGAATCACCGGTTTTTCGCCGGTCATATCCACGATGGTCGACTCTATTCCTATTCCCACAGGGCCTCCGTCAAGTATCATATCGATCCTTCCGGTCATATCCTCGATAACATGCTTAGCTAAAGTAGGTGAAGGGCGCCCCGATGTATTTGCCGAAGGTGCTGCTATAAGGACGCCGCTTTCTCTGATCAGTCTGGCTGCATCAGGGTGTGAAGGCATTCTTATCGCAACAGTATCAAGGCCTCCTGTGGTCGTATCCGGAACCTCCGGACGTTTCTTAAGTATTACCGTGAGCGGACCCGGCCAGAAGGCTTCCATCAGAGTCCGCGCCCTGTCTGAAATTTCCGAAGCCAGCTTTTCGACATCCGACATTTCGGAAATGTGGATGATAAGCGGGTTATCTGATGGACGACCCTTTGCGGCATATATTTTCATAGATGAGTCACTGCTCATTCCGTCACCGCCGAGTCCATATACAGTTTCTGTCGGAAATGCGACAAGTCCACCGGATTTAAGTATCTCGCATGCGAGTACAAATGCATCAGGATCGGTTGTTTTTCTGATTATTGTATCCATATTTGATTAGTCCCCATTCATAGTATTTTAGGAGAAAGTAACAAAAATATCACAAAGAAGATTAACACACTTGAATGATTTGAGTCAATGCTTTAAAATGAAGTATGATTGTGTGAAGATTAGGGTTAAAATGATTTAAATCAAATATCAGTAATGGTTAAGTGATCACCGATACTGAAAAGTAAAGGGCATTATAATGGGGAAAAGAAAGAAGGTTGCCGTATTTGTTTCAAATATTTACGGCATGATGATCAATGAGATGCAGGCCGGCATTACCGAAGCTGCACTTAAAGAAGATGTAAAGCTGATATATTTTGCAAGTTTCAGTGACAGCTTCAGCAGAAAGGTCTACAATCAGTATGAAAAATATGATGAAGGGGATATTGCACCATTTAAGATTCCGGATCTTGAGGATTTTGATGGTGTTATTCTTGTGACTACTTCTTTCCCTGTTGATTATAAAGAACGAATAGACAGACTGCTTCAGGATACGGGAAAACCGGTTATCAATCTTGGAGGAGAGGATGAGAGATATTACAATATAGTAAATGATGAAGAGGCTTCCTTCAGCAAGGTTGTCGACCATGTAATAACGGAACACGGCTGCCGGGACATTTTCCATGTTGCAGGAGATGATAAGCATTATTTTACTTATAGAAGAATAGAAGCTTATAAAAATGCGCTTGAGAAACATGGCATTCCATTCTCGGATGATAAGGTATATTTCGGTAATCTGTGGATGAGCTGTGGGGAAGAAGCAGTTAATTATATATTGGAAAGCTATAAGGATAAGGACAAGAAATATCCTGATGCAATAGTATGTGCAAATGATTTTACGGCTGTCGGAGTTGTGGATGCGTTAAGAGAAAGGCATATTAAGGTTCCTGAGGATATTATTGTTACAGGATATGACGGTGTTGAGTCAGCTCTTCTCGGACATCCATCAATAACCACATCAGCTCAACCGTTTTACGAGGTGGGTAGAGAAAGCATATATGCACTCAAACGTTATTGGAACGGTGAGAAGCTTGATAAGGTAACTTGTATTGAAGCCAAGATGATATGTAATCAGTCCTGCGGTTGTATACCTATGGATAAGGACAGTACTGAGGAAATACGTCAGGTTTACAATGAGAAGATGGGACGTATGGAATATCTGACGCAGTCTACCACCAACATGATCCTCAGCATGTCGAATGCCGAGAATATCGAAGACTGCTTTAGGGAAGTAGCCAGAAACGCAAAGATTGACACGGGATTTAAGGATTTTCTGCTCTGCCTTTCACCTGATTGGGATAAGCAGAAGGTTATAAATGATTACGTTGATATAAATAATGAGAAGATGCTTGTGGTCGCAGGATTCCGGGGAGACAAAGAAGTACCGTGGCAGACCTTTAATCTGAAGGATATTCTTCCGGAGGATATGCTTGCCGATCCGAATCCGTACTATGTATTTTCAATCCACCATCTTCAGTATTTTATGGGATATATCATAGTTTCACCTGAACTGAGTCATTTTAATCAGCTTATCATGAAATCATGGCTGGTTAATCTGGGCTCCATGCTGGAGAACTGGAGGATCAGGAGAAAGCTTAAGGTTACGGTTGATACGCTCGAGAATCTGTATAACCGTGATATGCTTACCGGATTATATAACAGACGTGGCTATGAGAAGTTTTTCGAGGAGATATTCATACAATGCAGCAGAGATAATACAAATATAGCTGTATTTGTAATTGATATGGATGATCTGAAGTATGTAAATGATCATTATGGTCACAATGAGGGAGATTACAGTCTGTGTACGATTTCGGAGGCAATGTCCAGAGCCTCAAGTAACGGTGAGATATGCCTCAGAACAGGCGGAGATGAGTTTGTCGTACTGGCAGCTGATTATTCCGAAGAGAAGGCAAAGCTTTTTGTGGAACGCCTCAGAGACTGTATACGTACCAGAGTTAAAAGAGATAAGAAACCATATAATCTTGAAGTCAGTGTCGGTCTGTGCCTGAGTAAGCCGATATATCATGAGGGAAGTACTCTGAATGAGGTATCGGAGGAATATATGAGAAAAGCTGACGAAGAAATGTATAAAGAAAAGAAAGAGCATAAGAAGAATTCGGAATACAGTGATTAAGCATATATAAAGAGTGTTTTGGGCAGGAGAAAAATCTCCTGCCTAATTTTTTTGATTTTTTGCGCACATTTTGTATACTTGATACGTCATACAAAGTGAAAGAGGTAATCCATGGATATAGAGAACTATTATGACAAGATATACAGGTATATCTGCTTTAAAGTGAATAATAAAACTTTGGCCGAAGATCTGACTCAGGAAACCTTCCTCAGATTTTTGAAATCTGAGTCAAAAGAACCCGAGAGATATCTATATATGATTGCAAGGAATCTGTGTATAGATGAGTTCAGGCGAATAAAGCCGGTATCAACAGAAGACGAAGAGATGCTGGTTGTGTCAGAAGGATTTGAGGATGAGATACTGGAAAAACAGACTATATCGGGAGCGCTTAAGAAGCTTTCTGAGGAAGATCGGGAGATAGTGATACTGAGGTTTGTAAATGAGGAGCCGGTGGGTGAAATAGCCAAAATGTTCGGCATTTCAAGATTTGCACTCACCAGGAGACTGAATAAAGCGAAGAGCCTTTTAAAAGAGGAGCTGGAAAGGGGGAGCCATGAAAGATAAAGATTTACGTAAGGCGTTATCTGAATATGCGGGAACGCCGGACTATATGAAAAAAGATGCATTTATCAAGAGTATGCGTAAAGACATGAATGATGTTAAAGTCAGCGGTTTAAAGATGGTTTTAACTCAGGCACGTTATATCAGGATTTATATGTGGATACTGTCTGTGGCACTCCTGATAGTAACTTTGTTCAGCTCAGGCAAAACAGCAAAGAATGTTATGAATATAATGACAATGATAATGCCGTTTTTTGCTGGACTCGGGGTATTCGAAGCTATGAGAGCTAAGATGTACAAAATGTTTGAACTCGAATCGGTAACACTTTTATCGGGCAAGGGAGCATTTTTTGCAAGAATGGTTGCTATAGGATCTGTTCAGTTTGCTGTTATCACATTTGTATCGATCATCTTTTCAAGAAGTATGGATAGCGGAGTGATCATGATAGCAGTACAGTTGATAATTCCTTTTGCTCTGACGAACACTATCTGCTTTATTCTCGAAAGAACCTCTTTCGGCAGAGATAATGTATGGAGCTGTCTGGCGGTTTCGGGAATCGTATTTGTAATGCGTGAAACAATCAAAAACATGCCGGGCATTCTGAAAATCGACCATAGAGTATTTGTGCTTCTTGCAGCAGTACTTCTTGTTTTACAGGCGGTCGAGTTCAACAAAACGGTTAAAATGGAGAAATTAGCATGGAGTTAATAGTTGACAGAATTACTAAACAATACGGAACTAAAATAGTTGTGGATAAAATGAATCTTAAGCTTTCTAAGGGAGTTACCGGCCTGCTCGGAGCAAATGGTGCGGGTAAGACAACGCTTATGCGCATGATGTGCGGTATCCTGAAACCCGACAGTGGAGAGATTTCCTATGACGGACATGATGTATCAAGTGAGGAATATAGAAACATCCTCGGATATCTGCCCCAGGATTTTGGTTATTATCCGGAGTTTACGGGTAAGGATTTTCTTATGTACTTTTCGGCCCTTAAAGGTCTGAACAAGAAAGCGGCGAAAGAGAGAACAGAGAAAGTACTGGACCTTGTTGGACTCGCTGATATGGGAAAGGTAAAAATCAAGAAATACTCCGGCGGTATGAAGCAACGACTGGGAATAGGACAGGCTCTTATCAACAGGCCGGAAATCCTTATACTTGACGAGCCGACAGTAGGTCTTGATCCCAAGGAAAGAGTGCGCTTCAGAAATCTTATCGAAGAGCTGGGAAAGAATACGATAGTACTTCTTTCTACCCATATAGTTTCTGATATAGAGCATATCGCAGATACAGTAGTAATGATGAGGAGCGGTGAGATCATTTGGCAGGGAAAATGGGATGAGAAGGACGGAAGTCTTGAAGATTTTTATCTTAAAGAATTTGAATAGGAGGACAGCAGAATGTCTAAGCGCAGATGTTTTTTTACTTTATATAGATTTGAGCTGCTGAAGATTCTTAAGAATAAGGTGGCGATAGTTACATTTTTAATATTCTTTGTATTTTCTTTCGTACAGGGAGAATTTGAAATAACGGGAAATATAAAACCCGAAGAACTCGGAGATTATCAAACTTTTGACGGACGTGTGATAGATGATGAGTTTGTTGACGAACTAAAGGCTGTGACTGATGAAGACGGTGAGTTTAAGGGTGAAGAAGAGAAAGCCTATCTTGATTTAAGAAACTGGATAAATTCTGTTTTTGAATATAAAGCGGATTATACAGAGCTGGATGCAGCAAAAATCTATGAGGAGAGAGATAAAGGTATTGAGGAAAGCTTTCAGGAAGAAAAATTATCAGAAGGGGAAATTGCTTTCTGGAGAGAGAAGGAAAAGGATGTTGCAAAGCCGTTTGAGTTTTTCTCTGACTGGGTTCCAAGCGGTATTTTGGAAGGAACAACAAACTTTTCGATATATATGATCATTCTTGTGGCAACCGGACTTGCAATGATCTTCTCAATGGAAACACAAAGAAAGACAGACCCGATGATACGCGCCACGATAAACGGAAACGCAAAACTGTATTTTGCAAAAGTACTGGCAGGTTTCAGTTATGTTATGACTTGTTTACTTTTGATCGTCGTAGGATTCCTTACATATCTGGGGTTAAGATGGGGCTTTTCGGGGATGAATGCCGCAGTTCAGGTTTATTGGCCGCTTGCTGCAGAGAATATGTCTTTATGGAAGCTGGAAGGCATCATAATCGTGATGCTTGTTGTATTTGCACTGCTTCTTTCGGCATTTGCGCTTTTTGTATCCAATCTTACAAGAAATGGAGTCGCAACAATGGCAATCGTGATAGGCGGATGCCTGGGAATGTTTGCTCTGTCAACGTCAATTCCTATGGAGCACCGTTTCGTATCTCAGATAGTGCAGCTGCTTTCACCTTCAGTTATATCGTCGAGACTGGTATATGAATTCCGACTTATAAATATGGGAAAGTATTTTACGGTATATGAGTTTGTGCCGATGCTGTATATTTTCCTGAGCGTACTGCTGATAGTGATGGGATATTTTATATATAGAAAATACGAAATAAAGAATAGCTGATAAGAACATGAATCCTCTTTATCGGACGGACCGGTAAGGAGGACTTTGTATGCGCCGGATTACAAAATTGTATGCGCCGGATTACAAAATTGTATGCGCCGGATTACATAATTTTATGAGCAAGATTACATAATTATTCGGTTGACAAACCTATTATGGACTGATATAATGCGTTTTGTAACAGATTTGTAACAAATATGGTTAAAAATTTAAAGATTTTGTAACAAACCACAATATTTTGTGGTATACATAAGTTTAGGAGGTTACATAATGTATATTAAGTCGAAAAAGATTTTATGTGCAAGCATTGTTGCAGCAATGATTTTAACTACCGGAGCTGCACCTGTTGACGCAGAAATATCTTATGACTCAACAAATGTAGGAATAATATCACAGGTTGATGAATATATAGCAGCAAGAGGAGATGTGGCAATTGCGGAATTGACAGGAGCTGCTCCTCAGGTTGAGGTTGCTGAGGTTCCGGAAGAGAAGCCTGCAGAGAAGGCTCCGGAGAAAAAGCCTGAAACAAAGAAGGAAAAGGGTAAATATGCACAGTTCGAAGGCAAGGCTGTAGCAGTATGTGAGACAGAATTAAATATCAGAACCAAGCAGGATGCAGATGCCGAGGTAGTTGGATATCTTGCAAGATACGGAATCTGTAATGTAAAGGAAAAGGGTGCCGAGTGGACACTGATCGAGTCGGGTTCATGCAAGGGATATGTAAGAACCGAATATCTGAAGTTCGGCGACGATGCAGCAAAGTGGTATATAGATAACGGGTTCTCAGAGGTTGTAACTATAAATACTGATACACTTACCGTTCGTGGCGAAGCTGACATAAACAGTGAATGCGTTACAATGGTTGGAAAGGGAGAATCCTATGATATCCTTGAGAAGGGTAAGGAATGGACCAAGATCAAGGTTAATGACGACCTTCAGGGATATGTAAATAATAAATATATTGAAGTCGGATATCAGACTGTTAAGGCTGTTTCAGTTGCAGAGCAGCAGGCACTTATTGCTGAAGAGGAGAAGAATTCCGAAGAGACAGATGATGAGCAGCTGAAAGCAGATAAGGACGACGAAGCGAAAGACGCAGCTCCGGAGAAGAAGGAAGAGGATACTGAAACTGAGAATTCGGATGAAGCAGCTGAGTCGAATCAGGAAAAAGCTGATAATACTGAAAATGATAATACGGCATATACAACTTCTTCCGAAGACGAAGATACTGATGATGACACTGAGGATGAATCAGAAGACGAAGACACTGATGAAGACGAAGAAGACGAAGACACAGAGTCATCAGATGATACAGATTCTTCTGAAAACTCAGAACCTGAAACACATTATGCAGCTCCTGCAGGACAGGCAGGACAGGACATTGTTGATTATGCCCTTCAGTTTGTAGGAAATCCTTATGTATGGGGAGGTACATCTCTTACAAATGGTGCTGACTGTTCAGGATTCGTTCAGACGATTTATGCTGATTTCGGATATTCAATCTCAAGATGTGCCGATGATCAGGTATATGACGGAACCCGTGTTAGTTTATCGGAACTTGAACCGGGTGATCTGCTCTTCTATGGTGATGACAGTATAGGACATGTTGCTATGTATATCGGTGGAGGCCAGATAGTACATGCAGCAGGTTCATCACAGGGAATCATTACACAGAATTATGATTACCATACACCATGTGCGGCAGTCAGGATAGTAAATCAATAAAAGGTAATAAGGTGTCTATGACACCGGTGGGGTTACGATCGGGCAGAGGATCAGTTCTCTGCCCGATCTTTTTATTTTATATATGTTAATAAATTCAGAAACATTTGTGTGGATAATTGAAGTGTGAATAATCGTGCATAAATAATGCAAATAAACTGTCTGATTATTCATAATAAACCGTCGTTTGTGCAATATGCACAACAAATCGACGACAAGGTTAACCATAATATATGGAAATGTTTCAAAGGGGCTGTTGATAAATAACATGTGAAACATGCTAAATTAGGGTTATTAACAAAGTTATCAACATTATCAACATTTTTATATTTGACATAATCTGAAATTATGATGTTACTAAAATATTAAAATTTTGTTAATTGTTCCGAATTTGAAAACGGGACTTGATTTTTCGAAAGCCTTGTTAAGCCAATAAAACCGTTTTTTAAGTTTAAATTGTCTGACAAATCAAAGCTAAAAGACCTAAAACGTGTTGAATGGATTAGGGGGGTATGGTATAATAAATTTACCACATTTATATGGACCGGGTATTACCAGAGGGGGGTCTGAATGTGGAGTACTTGCGAGAAGGAGTGAGCATATGAATTACATAATTAGTGGAAAAAACATCGACGTAACTGACGGACTCAGAGCTGCGGTTTTTGACAAGCTTGGAAGACTTGAGAAGTTCTTTTCCGAAGACACAAAGGCACAGGTAACTTTCTCAGTTGAGAAGGAAAGACAGAAGATCGAGGTTACTATTCCGATGAAGGGACATATCATCAGAGCTGAGCAGGTCAGCGACGATATGTATGTTTCGATTGATATGGTGGTTGAGACTATCGAGAGACAGGTAGTTCGCTACAAGAAGAAGATTATTGATCAGAATCAGGACGCAGCATATTTCCAGAATGCATTTATCGAGGATGATGATTATGATGATGAGGATGATGAAATCCAGATCATCAGAAGCAAGAGATTTGCAGTAAAGCCTATGTATCCGGAAGATGCTTGTGTACAGATGGAGCTTCTCGGACATAACTTCTATGTATTCAGAAATGCAGAGACTGACGAAGTTAATGTAGTATATAAGAGAAAGGGAAATACATACGGTCTTATCGAGCCGGAGTTCTAAAAACGATATAATTCTATAAAACAATAAAATGATACGTGTCGGCAGATTAGTTCTGCCGACACTTTTTATCAAAGAAAACAGTTTATAAGTCATATGACACGGAGGTCATTATGGACTATAGCGTATTGATTGTCGATGATGAGACAGAGCTTGCCGAATCGACAGCAGAATATTTTAATATGTTTGATATTCCTTCGAAATGTGTTTTTAATTCACGAGATGCATTGGAATTTTTTAAGGATAATTCCGCAAAGCTGATTCTTCTTGATATTAATCTTGAGGATAAGGGCGGAATGTCGGGTTTTGAGTTATGTAAGAAGATAAGAGAAACTCTGGATGTTCCGATCCTTTTTATAAGTGCGAGATCCAGTGATGATGATATGGTAATAGCCCTTAATATAGGCGGGGATGATTATATTACCAAGCCTTATTCACTCAGTGTTCTTTGTGCCAAGGTCAAGGCAGTTTTAAAAAGATATGAAAAGACAATTCCGATAAAGAATGAGGAGGGAATACATTTCGGGCAGATTGAGATAGATATGGCTTCGGCGATGGTCAAAAGAAACGGTGAGTATATACAGCTTACGGCGATGGAGTATAAGCTCCTGACCTATCTTGTCGCAAACCCGAACCGTGTAATTCCGAAAAATGAGATATTTGATAAGGTATGGGACGACAGCTTTGTATCTGACGGAACACTTAATGTCCATATCAGACATTTGAGAGAGAAGCTGGAGGAGGACCCGAATAATCCAATTTACATCAAGACTGTAAGAGGGATGGGTATAATGTTTAAGAAATGAAGCGACTTATCATAGCTTTTATAATAATTACGATAATAATGTTTCTTCTGCCGTCTGTAATATATAGTAATGAAGCAGATGAGAAGCCGACAGAGCTTAATCCGGTTGAAGTTAATATGCTTCTGAAGGAAATATCCGGGCAGTGGGATAAAGAGTATATATCTTATCCGAAATGCTCTTTTGATTATGCGGTGATCAATTTAGATGAGCAGCTGATCTATAAGTCTGAACCGGGAGAGGGCTCTGAAACAGTTGTAGGTGCGACCAAAAACCGGGATACCATAAGGGATATTACGTGTGATGATGAGGTTGTGGGCCGGGTTATCATATATAACAATGTTGATGAAATCGAAACGAAAGTTGTAAATAAGCTATATAAATATTATTTAATGTCTGCGGGAATGGCTGTATTTTTCCTTTTTGCGGTGATAACTCTTATATATCTGAGAGTTATACGTCCGTTCGATAAGATGAAGGATTTTGCTGAGGCTGTTTCTGCGGGAGATCTCGATAAGCCCCTTCAAATGGACAGAAAGCATGTTTTCGGAGCATTTACCGAAAGCTTTGATATTATGAGAGAGGAATTAAAACAGGCAAGAGAAAAAGAGCTTGCGGCAAATATCAGCAAGAAAGAGCTTGTTGCTCAACTCAGTCATGATATTAAAACACCTGTTTCTTCCATTAAAGCAATGTCGGAGGTCCTCGCGGCGAAGGAGGACAGAGACGCGGTAAGGGATAAGCTTGTTGCAATTGGTGCAAAGGCAGATCAGATCGACAGCCTCGTATCAAATCTTTTTGTTTCTACGCTTGAGGAGCTTGAAAAACTTGAAGTGAACGGCGAGGAAATGGAAAGCACAAAGCTCGTGAAATTCATTCGTGATGCGGATTATAACAATAAGGTTACGGAATTTGAAATACCCGAATGCCTTATCTTCTGCGATCATCTGAGGGTGTCGCAGGTTATCAGCAATATCATATATAATTCATATAAATATGCAGATACGGATATTTATATATCGGGAAAGATTGATATGGATTATCTCTTCCTGAGCATTACCGACAGAGGCGGCGGAGTTTCGGTAGAGGAGCTTAATCTTATTACACAGAAATATAAAAGAGGAGCGAATGCCGAAGGAAAGCAGGGAACGGGACTCGGCCTCTTTATAAGTAAAGAGTTAATGGAGAATATGCAGGGCAGTCTTGAGGTGGCCAACGCGGACGGTGGTTTCAGAGTTACACTGGGCTTTAAGATAGCCTGAAATGTTCAAACAAAAATTAATGTAAAATTAATCTAAGCCTAAAGCTACTTAAGGTTTAAAATGATATTATCCTCACATAAAGTGAAACAGTGACTGAAATAATGGTCACACAAAATTAAGCACAGATAGTGAGGAGAAAAAAATGGGAACAACAAAATTTCACAGTGTAAAGAAAAGCATAGTACTCCTTATGACGGCGCTTTTGGTCGTTGTGGGAGTACTTTCTTATCCGGCTCAGAAGGTGCTGGCTTATGCTACACCGAGGCTGGTTGTGACAGGCGCTGATATTCAGGGCGGCAGCGTTAAAGCAGGTGATGATTTCAGTATGGTAATCCATCTTAAGAATGAATCAACTTATAAGCTTGTAAATATCAGCTTAAAGATTTCCAGCGATGATAACCAGATCATCACATCATCCGGATCCGATTCAATCTATGTTGAAGAAATTCCGAGAGAAGAAGAAATGGATATAACAGTTGATCTTAAGACAAGAGGAAATCTTGAACAGAAGAATTATTCAGTGAAGGTAGAATATACATACGAAGACAGCTCATGGGATACATACAGTGATTCCGCAACAGTTACAGTTCCTGTAGTTCAGGAATCAAAAGCATCTATCACAGAGAAGAGACTTACAAAGACGGAAATTGATGTTAACGGAAAAACTAGTCTTTCATTTAAGATCAACAATACCGGAAAAGGAAGTATCTACAACGTTACATCAGAGATCACAGGTGATAATATTACAGATATATCAACTTATTCGGGAACAATCGCAGTAGGCGAGAGCGGAACGGTTGATCTTTCGCTTACAGGTGTTAAAGCCGGAGAAGGAAAGATAAATGTTAAGGTTACATATGAAGATGCTGAAGGTAAGACAGGAACTGTTTCGGATACATTTGATATAACAGTAAAAGAGCCTGTAGTTGAAACAGTTGTGGAGGAAGCTCCGCAGGCAAATAACACTATGCTTATTGCAGGTGTTGTAATTGCAGTGCTGCTTCTTATTATTATCGTAGGTGCGATCAAGAGAGCAAGAGATAAGAAGTTTGAATAAGTCAGAAAATCCATATAAATAAGAAAACAAGGTAAACAAACAGGTAAATAAAATGGAAAACAAAAAGGCAATCATACAAACAGATAAGCTCTGTAAGTCCTTTTCGGTCGGGGGAACTCAGCATCATATCATCAAGAATATGGATCTATCCATATATGAGGGTGATTTTACCATAATCATGGGTTCTTCGGGAGCAGGTAAATCAACACTGCTCTATGCTCTTTCGGGAATGGATAAGGCAAGCCTGGGTAAGGTGAATTTCTGCGAAAAGAACATTACGAAATTCAACAGCGATCAGCTGGCTATTTTCAGAAGAAGACACTGTGGTTTCGTATTTCAGCAGATACATCTCATCGGTACAATGAGTATACTGGACAATGTTCTTGCTGCCGGACTTCTTACGGGACAGAATAAGAGAAAGCTTGCCCAGAACGCAAAGGAGCTGCTTCAGAGAGTGGGAATCGAGAAGAAGCTTTGGTATAAATTTCCGAATCAGCTCTCCGGTGGTGAGGCACAGCGCGTAGGAATAGTAAGGGCACTTATCAACAAACCGGATATGGTATTTGCGGACGAACCTACAGGAGCTCTTAACAGTTCAAGCAGTACAGCAGTTCTTGATGTACTTACGGAGTTTAATCGCGAAGGTCAGTCGATCGTAATGGTAACACATGACATGAAGTCTGCCCGCCGCGGAAACAGAATAATATATCTTAAAGACGGTGCGATCTGTGGCGAATGCCACCTCGGACCATATGAAACAGGAGACTCGGAACGCCACGAGAAACTTCGTGCGTTCTTAGGTGAGATGGGATGGTAAAGTCCCAGGATACGGTGCGAAGCACTGAGGTGTTCCTGGGACAGCCGGGATACGGTGCGAAGCACCGAGGTGCTCCTGGGACAGCCGGGATACGGTGCGAAAGCACCGAGGGTTCTCGGCAGAAGAGGATAAAAAATGTTAACTAAATTAATCAAATCAAATTTTAAAAATGATTTCTCTCATATGATCACATTTTTCCTTATCATGGTACTGTCTACGTTCCTGTTTCATACGGGAATTATGATCTTTAAGGGTTACAGCACAGTTTATCAGGATAAGCTCGAAAAATATAACTGGTCGGATATTGTGGTTATCAGTGCACTTAAGCCCGAAGATATAGAAAAAATCGAAGAGATCATATCAACATCGGACTATGTTGCTTCTTATGAAAAAAATAATCCGATATCTAAGGAATTTGTTGTTGAAAGAGGAAGTGCTATCGAGGGAGATTCAAAGAATGCATATGATATGTCAACTCAGAGTATGTACATTCTTCCGTACGGTGAATGGGGAGAGATAGAGGCTCCACATTTCAGTGAGCTTTCGGATGAAGAGTATGATAATCCGATATATCTTTCAATATATATGAATACCAACGTATTCAAAGCAAAGCTTGGTGACAGCCTGGATGTGAAGGTAGATGATAAGTACTATACATTTCAGGTTGCGGGATTCTATGAGGGGATTTTTTCCAACTCAATGGGAATTACTTATGTTAAACCGTCTCTTTATGAAGAATGGAAGCTCGAAAGAGAAGAGAAAATCCGTGAATCGGTAAGGAAAGCAAGAGAGAAAGGCGAAGAAACTGTAGAACGTGAGTTTACGCTTTTTAACGTAAAAGTAAATGAGGGAGTTGATCCGGATGAAGCTGCGGGAATACTGTCTCAGACACTGGATGAACATGAGATTCTGGCCCGTGGGCAGGGTGTTAACGAATTTATATCCGTATTATCTCTCATGCAGAATATGATTGCGGCGATGCTTATGGCATTTTCCTTAATTATTTCGATCATTTCGATGATAATCATTTATTTTAGGATATCCAATAGTATTGAACAGAATATAGTAAATATCGGTGCGATTAAGGCTCTCGGATATACATCGAATCAGATTAGAAAAGCAATGATAATCGAATTCGCACTTACAAGCTTTATAGCATTTATAACCGGTATTATAGGTTCGTATCTTGTTATTCCGACATTTGAAAAAATGATGAGAAGTGAAAGTGGGATAGTCTGGGAGCATCCTTTTGATATGGTATCATTCATTGTTTCGTTTATTCTTATAGTCGGAACGGTTATTCTGGTATCAACAGCAAGTACCAGAGGCATCAAAAAGCTTGATCCGGTTATTGCACTCAGATTCGGAATGAATGATCATACATTTAAGAAAAACAGGGCACCGATCGAGAAAACACCGGGACCTCTTACCTGGATCATGGCACTCAAGTCTCTTATAGGAAATACAAAGCAGAATATAATACTGTTTGTAGTAACATTATCTATAGGACTTGTAACAACATTCTCGGCATATATCGCATATAATTGTGTATATGATCCGATGAATCTGTACAAGCTGCTTAATCTTGAAACAGGTGATGTGAGTCTTATGATGAATGGCGATGACCCGGGATACTTAAATGACCTTCAGAATCTGCCGGAAGTTGATACTGTCTGGTGGGTTGATGAAATGACAATGAGCGTGGAAGGAGTTTCCGTAGTCTGTGTTATGACTGATGACTGGTCAGATGTTCCGGATGTAAATCTTATCAGTGGAAGAAGTCCTATATATGATAATGAGATTGCCATAGGCGGAGTAGCAGCACAGATACTTGGAGTGGATATAGGAGATGAAGTTACAGTAACCTATGGAAAGGCAGAAAAAAGATATCTCATAACAGGTATTGAACAGTATTCGAATGCGATGGGCAAGGATATATCCATGACATCTGACGGAGCGAGACATCTCGATTATAAAGTCAGAAGATGGAGATATGATCTGAGTGTTAAGGATCATTCTCTTGCCAATGCTAAAGCAGTGGTGAAAAAAGCGGAAGATATGTTCGGAAACAAGCTCGATCAGTATTTAAATGTAATAGAGGCCTTGAAAACAGGCGGCATTTCGGTTATAGCAATAGCGGCGGGTATGGTATTTGCGATAGTTCTCATATCAGTAATCGTTATTGTTCTATCCATGAACCTTCTTGTTAAAACTATGATAATTAAAAAGCAGAAGGAAATCGGAATCAAGAAGGCACTAGGATTTTCAAGTGGTCAGCTGAGGACTGAACTGGTACTGTCGATGCTTCCGCAGATAGCAATCGGTGCAGCAGTCGGTTCCATGCTTGGACTTGCATGGTCCAACAAAATGCTCGCAGGACTTCTCACCGCAGTAGGAGTTCTGAGGTCCAACATGGTAACATTTCCATGGATGGGAATAGCGGCAGTGATCTTTTCGGTAGTGATATCATTCCTGATCATCTGGATGATATCGGCAAGAATTAAGAGAATATCTGCTTATTCACTGATTACGGAATAATCACCGGGAAATTACAGTTTATCCATTATTTTCTATAGATATATTTATAAAAATATACGGATATATAATGATTGTTTTTATTAATCCGTATGTAGTAAAATATGCATAAGTGCGTGGATTCACGTGCTTATGCATTTTTTGTACAGTATGACATAAGAGTCATATTGTTGATAAAAAAATTGTTAACCAGGGTAGAATTATTAGGGGGAAATGACATGGTACAATGTCCAAATTGCGGAGGCGTTCTCAAATTCGATATACAGTCTCAGCAGATGAAATGTTCGTCATGTTCTTCATTTTTTGATCCGTATGCATTTGAAATGCAAGGTGCAGAGGAAAGTAAGGAATATGATGTTACTGTATTCAGATGCCCGCAGTGCGGTGGTGAGATTACATCTACCGATGAGACTGCAGCCGGTTTCTGCAGCTATTGCGGATCGTCGAATGTTCTTGAAAGCAGAATATCGAAGGAAAAGAGACCGCAGTATATCATTCCGTTCAAGAAGACAAAAAAAGAATGTGAAGGAGCATTTGAGCGGTTTATCAAAAAATCTATTTTTGCTCCGAAGGCTTATCGTGAAGCCGGGAAAGCTGATTCTTTCAGAGGAATATATATGCCTTACTGGGTTTATGATATGACTCAGACAGGTAAGATAAACGTTGCGACATCCAAATCTCATAGAAGCGGTGATTACATAATTACCGACCATTATCAAATGTCCGGTATGTTGGATAACTTCTATAATGGTGTATCGTATGATGCATCCTCATCCTTTGCAGATGATATAAGTACTGAAATCGCACCGTACAGTGTTCATGATATTATGAATTTCAGCCCGTCCTATCTGTCGGGTTTTTATGCCGATACGGCGGATGTTCCGGTAAATGTATATGTCAATACTGCAGATGATCTGGCTAAGGAATGTACATATAATTATCTGAAATACAGATCTCCGATGTCTCAAAAGAGCTTTGATGATGGCAAGGATAAGATTAAGAACAGGATTCATACGGTTATCCAGCGTACAAATACTGCTATGTTTCCGGTATGGTTTATGGCCTACAGGATAAGAAACAGAGTTGCATATGCTACGATAAATGGTCAGACCGGAAAGGTTTCTGCAGATGTACCTATGAGTATCCCAAAGTATTTTGTGTGTGCGGGAATCGTCTCGGCTGTTATATTTGCACTGCTTATGAGCTTTCTTACACTTACGCCGGATATACTTCTTATTCTTGTTGCGATACTCGGATTCATAAGTGCACTTATGTATGGTTCTGAGATGAAGAAGATAGTTTCTCAGGAAAACTATTCGGAAGATAAGGGAATGCAGTCCAAAATAGAGCAGAAGCGTCAGGAAAGGCTTCGTGCACAACAGGGAGCATCATTTGCTGATTCCAATAGTACATATCAGGTTACTCAGAATGATATGCGTCAGGATGCTAAGGTAAGAAATAAACAGAAAAAAGAGGAAAAGAAAAATAAAACAAGTGCTATAACCATAATCATGATAATTATGGTTGCAGTAGGATTCTTACCGCACATATTCTCACTTCTTATGACGGATATGGGATTTAGTACTCCTATCATCGGTGGAGTTATATCAGGAGTTTTACTTATCGGTACGATTATCAGTATGAATTCGGCACGCAAGAATATCCGTGCAATGAAAGAAAAGAAGAGTTTTGTTGCTTCGATTCTTTCGGTCATAAGTATTTTTATCATATTGATGATACTGCTGTGGGATCCGGCAAGTGACATCATATATTATGCAGCCGCAGTTGTGGCAATGATCGGAATTATATTAAATATCGTTGATATGATGCTCTGCTATAATCTGCTGGCTACAAGACCATTACCTCAGTTTGATATGTATAAGGGAGGTGATGATCGTGCTTAGGAGATTACGTTTAAAGAAAACATTTCAAGTGATCATATTGACTCTTATAGCTGCGATGGCCCTTTATACACCCGGGATACGAGCAGCGGCATCGCAGGACATTAAGTATCAGAATAGTGATGCAGTTCCGCAGGATATTCAATATGAGAATGATGAAGCAAAAAATGATGCTCTGATTCTGGACTGGGCGGATGTGCTTACCGATACAGAAGAAGATGAGCTTCTTGAACATATGGCAGCGATCACAGATTACGGAAATGCCGTTTTCTATACGCTGGACGAAAATCCGGAAGAAGATGCAGAGCAGGCTTGCGTATATAAATATACCGAACTTTACGGAGAGAGCGACGGAGTCTGCTTTACTATTGATTTTGAGTCAAGAGAGTTTTATATATCGAGTTTCGGTGAATTCTCGTTTATGATCGAGGATGGTGCGGTTGACAGGATAGCCGATAATTGTGCAGGGTATGCCACGGACGGTGAATATTATACTTGTGCCGCCTATGTCTTTGATGAGTATTTAGCGTCACTTAATGTTTCAGATAAAAACTCCGATGAAGAAACTACGGAAGATACAGCAGCTCCCGTGAAAGAGGCGTCGGCTCCGGTTGTTAATAAGAATCCGGAAACCAATTACGAGGTTCGAATAATAGATGATGCCGGTCTTCTCTCGGAAAATGAGAAAAAACAGCTCTCTGATGATATGTATCGTGTTACCCAATATGCAAATGCGGTTTTCTACACATCAGATTCAAATTACGGAGACTGGGAAAAAGCTGCGAAGAATAAGCTTTATGAATTATATGGTGGAGATACTGTATCGGCAACCATCTTCTATATCGATATGAATAATCGCCAGCTGACAGTCGCAGCCACCGGAAATGATGTAACACCTTATCTGACCGGTGCAAAGTGTGATACGATAACGGATAATATTTATCGATATGCTACTAATAAGGAATATTATAAATGTGCTTCTCAAGCATTTGAGCAGATATATACTGTTTTAGATGGTGGAAAAATAGCAGAACCGATGAGAGTCGTAACAAATGTTTTTCTTGCGATAATTACCGGACTTCTGATATCGTATGGTATAGTAAAGGGCTTTACTAAGGGCCATGGACCATCTGAGAAGGAACTGCTTGCAGCAATAAATGTAAAGCAGAATCTGTCAGATTATAAAATAGTATTTACGCATCAGACCAGGGTTTACGATCCGCCAAGTTCTTCATCCTCCGGCGGAGGAGGCGGTGGCGGAGGAGGCGGTGGTGGCGGCTCCTCATCAAGCGGAAGCCACGGATTCTAATGAAAAGAATATAAATTATTTAAGAGTTGGAGTGGTCGGTTTATCCGGCCACTTTGCAATTATCGGAGGAATTGTTAAGTGTTATATATAGGTAGTTGCGAAACTCGCTCCGCGAGTTCGCAAACGCCGAAGAGTTTTATAAAACGAGAGGAGAAATTATATGACGGATGTAATTATAATCGGAGCCGGTCCTGCGGGACTTTCGGCAGCAATCTATGTTGAAAGAGCCGGAAAACATGCTTTATGTCTTGAAGAAAAAATGGTCGGCGGTCAGATAGTAAATACTCCTGAGATTGCCAATTATCCCGGAATAAAGATGGTTTCGGGCTTTGATTTTTCCATGGGTCTCTATGAGCAGGCTACAGAACTCGGAGCAGAAGTGGAATATGAAAGAGCAGACAGGATTGAGGAGATTTTAAATGACGCAGAAGGTTCTGATGGAGATTCATCTCGTTATTTTAAGGTTATCACGCAGTCAGGTAAGGAGTATGAAGCCAAAGCTGTAATAATAGCAACCGGTGCAAAGAACAGACATCTTGGAATGACAAAGGAAGAAGAGTTTACCGGTAAAGGAATATCTTACTGTGCAACATGTGACGGAGCATTTTTTAAGAAGAAGGATGTTGCGGTGAACGGTGGAGGAAACACTGCTCTTGAAGATGCGCTATTCCTTTCCAATTATTGCAATAAGGTTTATATAATTCACAGACGTGATGAATTCAGAGGTGAACCGAAGAATCTGGAAGCAGTACAGAAGAAGGATAATGTTGAGTTTATCCTTAATTCAACAGTAATCGATCTTAAGGGTGAGAAATCACTTGAAGCGGTTACAGTAAAAGATAAGATTACAGGTGAAGAAAAGGATATACCTGTATCGGGACTCTTTATTGCCATAGGACAGGAGCCGGATAATCAGGGCTTTAAAAATGTTGCGGATCTCGATCCGGCTGGTTATGTTGCAGCTGATGAAAGCTGCAGAACAAAAACACCGGGTATTTTCGTTGCAGGTGACTGCCGGACCAAATCGGTAAGACAGCTGACCACAGCTGCTTCAGATGGTGCTGTAGCGGCACTTGCGGCATGTTCTTATATCGGATGACGGTGGTTTCTGATCGGGATTTTGGCCTGTTAAGAAAGTGTTTTTAAAATTAAACAAACCTTAAGATTATCTCTATTTAATCTATATTTTTAAAATGATAGAATGAAGCACGGTCCGGGGGTAGGGACCGTGCTTTGTTTTTTTAAACAGTTAGATTAAAGGGTACAACATAAGATGAATAAGCGGTTACTTGCGGCGCTCCTTGTAACTGCTATCATATTGACCGGATCGGGATGCGGTCAGAAGGATAGTAAGGAACATGTGACGGTTGCTTCAGATACGGTAGCTTCGAAAGATGAAGACACAACCGAAGAAAGAAGCAGTATATATGAATATGTTGACAGCGGATTCGAAGGATTCAAAGGAGTTACGAGTCATTCCAATATAGTTGGAGAAAATCTGATAGTATGCACAAACGAGTATACCATCAGTGAACTTCTTGAAAAGGCTACATCCAACGATGCGATAATGGATATTAAGATGAATGCAGATCCGTCAATCTCTACACTCAGGGTATATTCTGCCCCGATAACGGGAGGAACCGCGAAGCTGTTATATGAAGAGGAACAATCTCACAGTACGGTTATCTGTTCATACGATGTTAACGGAAATATCGGTCTATGGTTTGCTGATGATGGATCATATGATGACAGTAAATCGCACGTCCTTGTTATGGATAAGGACGGAAATGTATTAAAGGATATAGATGTCAGTTTCGCGTACAGAGATTCGATGACGCCGACTTACATTTATTATTCGGAAGATGATGATACGATTCTTGCTTTTTATGATGATACGATCATTGCAACTGATGTAAGCGGTGGGCAGAAGTTTAAGCTTGCCACTAACGGATATCTGCTTTCGGCAGGAGTGACAAGAGTTGGTCTTCCGGTTGCATATATTTACAGTAATGACGGAGAAGTATTAAAAACAATAGATATTAAGAACGGCACATACAAGGATTCTGTAATCTTCGAAAATGGCCTTGGCGCATCTGAGCTTCAGCAGGGAGAGGGAGATTATGACATCTTTTATTCTTCGAGAACAGCGGTATATGGTGTGAAATTATCCGACGGGACAATGGATATGATCTGTGATTATACTTCATCGGATATAGATGTAACATATCTCGGAAACGGACTTGTCGTTGATGATAAGAATCTGATCATATCTATGTATGATCAGGATAGCAGTAATCAGACTTTTGAACTTTATACAAAGACGGATCCGTCGAAAATAGTTGATAAGAAGGAACTGCAGCTTGTATGCATGTATGCAACAGCTGAACTTAGAGCTTTGGTTATAGATTTCAACAAAACTCATAATGACTGCAGGATTAAGATAGTAGAATACGGAGAGATGGATAATTCCTATGAAAGAATGGCGGCCGATCTTGCGGCGGGAAAATCCGGAGATATATATTATCTGGATAACGGCCTCGGGGATTTTTCCATAGAGCAGTGTGTATCCAAGGGATTGCTCGAGGATCTGACACCATATATAGAGAAGGATCCCGATATTTCGGAAGATGATATGATACCGTCAGTTTTCAATACAACGAAAATAGACGGAAAGACCTATTATCTCGGAGGACATTTCTATGTAAGGGCTTTGATCGGAAAGAAATCGGAGTTTGAAGATAAGCAGGGTTGGAGCTTTGAGGATATGAAAGAATACGTTGATTCAAAGCCAAGTGACTGCAGGATATTCGGGACTACCAACAAGAGCGAGATGCTGATGATCTTCCTGACAACTTCCATGTCCAGCTTTGTTAACTGGGAGAAGGGAGAATGTTATTTTGACACTCCTGAATTCAAGAGCGTTCTTGAAATGTGTAATCGCGGAGAAAATGCCGAAACCGATTGGGGCAGCATTAATTACGAGAATGATTTTATTTCGGGAAAGCAGCTTCTGACAGAGGGATATCTGGATTTTGATGAGATCGGATATTATAAAAATGCTCTCGGTGGAGACTTTACATATATAGGTTATCCGGATAAGGAAGGTCGCGGAGTTTATGTAACAATACGCGATTCTCTCGGTATATCGTCTGCATGTGCCGACAAGGAAATGGCCTGGGAATTTGTTAAGATGATCGTATCAAAGCAGTATCAATCCAAACATTATTATGAACCGGGTTATGGATGTCCGACCAGGAAAGATATGTTTGAAATGTATATGAAGGTATATTCAACGACGGAAAAATATACGGATGAATTCGGTAATGAGATTGAACCGCGTGAAGGAATGGTCGGATGGGATGGAATTGAAATGACACTTGGCCCGATATCGGCTGATGAGGAAAAGATGTTCAGAGATCAGGTGGACAGTGTTTCACGAGTATGGACTATGGATACGAACATTTACAATATAGTATGTGAAGAAGCAGGTGCTTATTTTTCGGGAGATAAGACTATCGATGAAACCGTTTCGTTAATTCAAAACAGGGCAGAGACCTATGTAAAGGAAAATAAATGATTTAATCAAATTGCAAAAACACCCTATATGATATACAATATCTAGGGTGAAAGTATTTATAAAATACAAGATACAGACATCATTTCAGAACTTTTTATTTATTTGTGTGGGGAAATATCAAATGTTTAAAAAAAATAAGGAAGTAATAGAACCTGTAAAGGACAGCGAAGGAAATGTACTGAAATATCATAAGAAGAAGGCAACATTTAAGGAAAAAATTGTTTCTTCATTGTTTCTTTCTCCAAGTGTGATAGGAGTACTGATATTCTTTATACTTCCTTTTTTTGTTGTAATCTATTATGCGCATATCGACAATCTCATGTCCAAAGAATTTGTCGGCATGGAGAATTTCACAAATGTTATGCAGAACGAAGCCTTTAAGCTTGCGGCAAAAAATACTGCATTATTCTCTTTGAAGGCAGTTCCGCTTGCTATAGTCCTTTCGCTGGTCATGGCACTTATTCTTGAAAAAAATATTCCGTGCAGAAGTATGTTCAGAACATTTTTCCTGAGTCCGCTTATGGTTCCTGTAGCATCGGTTGTACTTATATGGCAGGTTATCTTTGATAATCATGGTGTGCTTAATCAGGCAATCACTCTTTTCGGAGGTCATTCTATAGACTGGTTCAAATCGGATTACGGTCAGATCGTTGTAATCATCCTCTTCCTCTGGAAGAATCTCGGTTATAACATGATCCTTTTCATGGCAGCGTTTGCAGCTATTCCGACGGATGTACTTGAGGTTTCAAAACTTGATGGCGCATCTGAATGGAAGCAGTTCTTCTATATCAAACTCAGATTTATTACTCCTACTATTTTCTTCGTAGGAATAATGTCACTTATAAATTCATTCAAGGTATTCAGAGAGGTTTATCTGCTGGCAGGAGATTATCCGGTCACGTCACTATATATGCTTCAGCATTTTATGAACAATACCTTCAAATCTCTCGATTATCAGAAGCTTTCGTCAGCCGCGATAATAATGGCCATAGTAATGACGATTATTATCGGAGGACTGTTCCTGTTTGAGAATAAAGTCGGAAAGGATGTCGAAGGTTAATATGGGTAAGAATTTCAAAATAAAAAATATACTGAAGAAGACCATACTGACTATCATAGCAGTGATCTTCGCCTTATCATTTCTGCTTCCGACGATTCTGACATTTTGCAATTCGTTTATGTCAGAACAGGAGATCAGCAGTAACTACGGAATTATATTTAATAATTACACATCCGATGGAGCAGATAAGGTTACGAGTTATCGTTCCGAAAAGGTAAATCTGAAGCTTATACCGGATAAGGTTGTTGCAACACAGTATGAAACTGTGCTTCTCAAGAGTCCGGACTATCTGATGAAATTCTGGAATTCGGTTCTGCTTACAGTTCCGATCATGATATTCCAGATACTCGTAGCACTCGGAGCTTCATACAGTTTTGCGCGGTTCAAGGGAAAACTAAAAGCATTGATATTTTTCCTGTACCTGATACTCATGCTTATGCCATATCAGGTTACACTTGTTCCGAACTATATAGTTGCGAGTAAGCTGAATCTTCTTGATACCAGATGGTCGATACTCTTCCCGGGAATCTTCTCCCCGTTCAGTGTATATCTGCTTACGAAATATATGAAGAGAATTCCCGAATCGCTTATAGAAGCCGCAAAACTTGACGGCTGCAGTGAGTGGAGAATATTCAAGGATATAGCGATCCCACTCTGTAAGGGACCGATCGCATCTGTTGCAATCCTTGTATTTATAGATTATTGGAACATGGTTGAACAACCGCTTATTATGCTGAGTGACAGTGCATATCATCCTTTATCGGTTTTCCTGTCACAGATCAACAAAGGCGAGATCGGACTTGCCTTTGCCATAGCGACGATATATATGGTACCGCCGATACTTATATTCCTGTATGGCGAAGAATATCTGGTAGATGGAATTGCCTACCAGGGTTCAGTAAAGGGATAGACACAAACTAGAAATACTCAAAAGGAGATCTGTAATGGAAGAGAACGAAAAGAAAGAGGAAAAAAGCGGAAGAAAGAAAGCCATCAAGAACTTTGCGATAGTTTTTGTAATTGCACTTCTGGTGCTTACATTTTTCTCTAATACAATAATGAATCATTCACTGCCGGAGGTGTCCACTACGACGGTTTCTTCAGGTTCTGTATCGCAGAAGGTAAGGTGCCAGGGAGATGTTGAGACAGCTAAGGATGTCGAGCTTACTGTAAGCGGCGACAGAGTTGTAAAGGAAGTGCTTGTTGAAAGCGGTGATGAAGTTAAGAAAGGTGATGTGATCGCAACCTTCGATGAAGCTGAAAATCCTGAGCTTAAGAGAGCTGAGGATGAACTTAGGACGCTTGAAATAGCTCATCAGAAGAACATGATCAAACTTGATCCAAGTTATGAAGAGGACTATGCCGAACTTGAGAAATACAGGGTGGCTATAGAAGATGCAGAGAAGGGCGTAAGAAAGGCTAAGGAAAATGAAGCTTCTACAGTCTATAGCAAGGAACAGTTAGAGGCTAAGAAGCAGGAAATGCTGAATCAGCAGTCAGTTGTAAACGAGCTTCAGGTACAATTTGATAGGCTTTCTGTTGACTATGGCTACACTGAAAAACTGGAAGAAATAGCAGCTAAGGAGAAGGAAATTGAGGATATTCCTAAACGAATTGAGGAGTTGCAGGAAAAAATTGTTACATTGACGAAAGAACTGGAGTCCAAAAAAACTATACTTGAAAATACGGATCAGAGCAATCCGGATAATGCTGAAGCTGTAAATAAGTTATATGAAGATATTGCAGCAATTGAACAGATTTTGGCTGAAGCCGATGAAGATCTGACAAAGTATTCAAGTGATGTATATATGCAGGAACTTCAAGATGAAATAGATGGTTTAAAATTCGAAATAAAGGATGTTATAGCCGTAGCACAGTCGCTGGTCGAAGAGAAAGCACAGCTTGCAGATCTTGAGGCCGAAATAGAGGCTGCTTCGACAGCTGATCCGACAGCTGTATCTGTGGAGGATGCCGAGAAGGCTCTTAAGACTGCCCAGGAAACATATGAAACAAAACTCAGAGCAATAGAGAATAAGAAAAAACAGGATGATATACAGCAGCAGAAAGATGATATAGACATGAAGAAAGAGATAGACGACCTTGAGGCAAAAAGAAAGGAAGTTCAGAAACTCAAAGATCATGATGATACTGCAAATATAGTTGCTCCGAATGACGGAATTATCACAAATATTACAATGAAGGACGGAGAAAAGGTCGCAGCTAATACGACTGTAGCAACTATCCAGCTTGCAGAGAGCGGATATGAAGTTTCGGCGACTGTTTCCAAATCAGACGGAAGACTTATCCGTGTCGGAGATGAAGCTGCAATAGAAAATGTATGGTCACAGGATGCTTCTGCAGTAGTAAAGAGCATTAAGCCGGATCCGAATGATCCGAATAAGAATGTTGTTGTTAAGTTTGAAGTAAAGGGAAGCGATATAAGTGTAGGCCAGACTCTCCAGTTTGCAGTCGGAGAGAAGAGCCAGAAGTATGATACAGTTGTTCCTAATAATGCGGTTAAGGAAGATACCACAGGTAACTTCGTTCTTGTAGTCAAGGTTAAGAGCACACCGCTCGGAAACCGTTATACCGTAAAGAAGGTTGAGGTTAAGAAGCTTGCATCGGATACAACAAAGTGTGCAATCTCCGGTGATGTTTCAGAGTACGATAATGTAGTAACAAATGCATCAAAGCGACTTGAAAACGGTCAGCAGGTAAGATTATCTGAAAAACAGTAAAGGAAATCCGGGACTAAATGCTAAGCAGATTTGAACATAAAAACATAATAAAGGTACTGGTTGCCGTTAATATCCTGCTTGTACTGATCACAGCCTATATATGGTTCCTGCAGAGCGAAAGAGTTAAAAGACTCTATTCCCAGCAGGCTGCAGAACGTTGGGAAAGCAAGGAAACTCCTTATTCGGAGATCAGTTTATTCTACTCGGATTCCTATGAAGCCGGAAAAAAGACGGTGGAAGAATTAAGAACCGGTATTACGAAGAAGCTGGTTGAGGATACCTATTTTGATCCGGCAGATACCTCGGGCAGAAGAGCATATATTGATGCATATTCCGGATTTGCGGATATGGTGATCGAAAGGGAAAATGTACAGCTGACCGGTAAGGTATACGGTGTAAGTGACGATTTCTTCCTTGTTCATCCGATACCTCTTTTAAACGGAAATTATATTAATCCGGTTGAGAAGGCGAGTGAGATCGGTGACGGAATCGATCCTTTCCAGGTAGTGCTGGATGAGAATATGGCATGGAATATCTTCGGAAGCGTAAATGTAGAAGGTATGAAAATATGGATAGGCGGCCGGGTATTTACGGTCATGGGAGTTGTTGAGGCTTCACAGAATAAGACCGAAGAGATGGCCTACGGAAATTATGATGCTGCTTTTATACCTTATTCGGCATTTGCTCTTATGGATAAGAAGGTAAATATAAACTGTTATGAGGCAGTCCTTCCGGAACCGATAAAGGGTTATGCAATGAGCACTATGGGTAAGGCTGCGAATATCGTTGTCGATCCCGAGGAAGAGGCAAGCGGAACCGAAGTAAGATCCAGCCTCAGCTTTGGAAAGAGAGAGCTGGTAGAGAATACAGACAGATTCGGAATTTCTTCAATCTGGAAATATCTGAAGAACAAAAAGTATATGAGCATGAAGACTACAGAGATAGCTTATCCGTTCTGGGAAAATGTAGCACGTTTCGAAATGGAACGTGCAGGCGGAATTTTCAAGCTGTGCTGTATACTTCTTATATTACCGGTTGTTTCGGTACTTGTTCTTCTGGGTTGGCTGTACAGTAAGCGAACAGTTGTTTTCAATGCAAAGAATAAGGAGAAAGCGCTTGATCTTCTTGCAGAACTCGGAGCCGGAATCAAGGATCATTTTACCAAGCCTAAAGTTGAGAATTATGATGACGATCTGGAAGATGATGAAGATGATGAGGAAGACGGTGCAGTAGAATCGGCTTCGGATGCAGGAAGTTCTTATGCATATAATACATATGCCGGAAATCCGGGTGTACAGAATCCTGAAGGAGTGAATCCGGTCGGAGATAATCCGGATGAGGCGGATTCGGGCAAAAAAAAGAAGAAAGCCAAGAAGAATAAAAAAGAAAAGAAGCCTAGTGCCGAGGAACAGATAAAAGCCAGGGTTGCAGAACGTGAAGCAGCAGAAGCGGCCGCAAGAGAAGCAGAAGAGGCTGCACAGCAGGCGGCAGAAGAAGCTGCACGACAGGCTGCACAGCAGGCGGCGGAGGAAGCGGCACGACAGGCTGCACAGCAGGCAGCAGAAGAAGCCGCACGACAGGCTGCACAGCAGGCGGCAGAAGAAGCTGCACAACAGGCAGCACAGCAGGCGGTTGAGGAAGCTGAACTCAGTGCATCAGAAGCGATGGATGCAGAGAATGCGGTAGAGCCACTGGATGCACCGGTCGAAGAAAATGAAGAGGATTTTGAATTAACCACAATAAATACAGTTGTCGAAGAACCTGAGAATGAATCAGGGGATAGTGACGACAGCGAAGATATTTAGGATATCTAAGCTGATTTATAACAGGGATATTTACCATAGGGAGAGGCCGTGGTAAATATCCCTATATTTTTATGACATAAGTGTCAAAAGACAAAAGGTACTTTTGACACCTGCATTATTTTTATTTGTAAATAGTAAGTCGGTGATATAGAATAAGCATGTTAGGAGGTGCACTATGATACTTATTAAAGGCGGACATGTTGTATGTCCGGTTACAAAAAAAGATGAAGTGACAGATGTCCTTATAGATAACGGAAGGATCATTCAGGTCGAGCAGGATATCAACGCGGCAGAGGGATGGCTGAAGGATAAGGACGTTCAGGTGATAGATGCATCGGGACTTATTGTTGCACCGGGGCTTGTTGATACGCATGTACATTTCAGAGATCCGGGATTTACTTATAAAGAAGATATCGAAACAGGCGCAAAGGCTGCGGCCAGAGGCGGATTCACTACAGTTGTATGTATGGCGAACACGAAGCCTGCAGTAGATAGTATCGAAACACTCGAGTACATACAGAAGAAGGGTGAAGCAACAGGGATAAATGTACTCCAGACCGCAACCGTGACACGTGGTATGGCAGGAGAAGAGCTTGTCGATATGGATGCTCTTGCAGCTGCGGGTGCGGCAGGCTTTACCGATGACGGACTTCCGATAATGAATGAGAAGATCCTCTATGAAGCTATGCTGAAGGCAAGAGAGCTCGATCTTCCGATCAGTCTTCATGAAGAAGACCCGCTCTTTATTAAGCAGCCTGGCGTAAATATGGGAAAGGTTTCCGAAGAGCTCGGATACGGCGGAGCTTCGGGAACTGCAGAATCGATCATGGTAGCACGTGACTGTGCGATGGCACTTAATACGGGAGCTGCACTCTGCATACAGCATATAAGTGCGAAGGAAAGTGTAGACTATGTAAGACTTGCAAAGAAGCAGGGAGCTGATGTTCATGCGGAAGCTACACCGCATCACTTTACACTTACGGAAGATGCAGTGCTTAAGTACGGAACTTATGCAAGAATGAATCCGCCGCTCAGAACCGAAGAGGATAGACAGGCGATAATCGAGGGAATAGTTGACGGGACGATAGATATGATAGTTACCGATCATGCCCCTCATTCAAAGGAAGAAAAGGATCGTCCGATGGCTCAGGCACCGAGTGGAATTACAGGTCTTGAAACATCACTCGGACTCGGAATTAAATCACTGGTTCAGCCGGGACATATATCTCTGATGAAGCTGATGGAGCTTATGAGTAAGAATCCGTCCGAATTCTACAGGATGATACCGGGAAGCATAAGTGAAGATGAACCTGCCGATATAGTTATCTTCGGAGAAAATGAAGAGTGGGTTGTAAAGGAAGAAGAATATGCGTCAAAGGCAGTGAACTCACCTTTTACAGGCTGGACACTTCCTGGCAAAGTGCATTATACTATATGCGGCGGAAAGATCGTATATAAAGGATAATTACGTGGTAATATCTGGGAGAAAGGAAAAAATCCAATCATCTACTGATAATTGGATTATACGTAATATATGGATGTTCTAATAATTGATGCTCAGGGTGGTGGAATCGGAAAACAGCTGATCGCCGGACTAAAGAAGAAAAATCCCGATATAAATATTGTAGCGGTCGGATCAAACAGTGTGGCCACACAGGCTATGAAGAAGGCGGGTGCCGATGAAGCGGCGACCGGCGAGAATTCGGTTGTAGTCTGCAGCAAAAAGGTTAAGGTGATTGCCGGACCTATCGGAATCGTAATGGCGGATTCGATGCTTGGCGAGATTACATCGGTAATGGCTGAAGCGGTCGGAAAAAGCGAGGCCGAAAGAGTACTGATCCCCATGAACAGATGCGAGACATATGTTGCCGGGATTAAGGAAGGCGGAGTTTCGGCTCTGATCCAGGATGCGGTTGATAAAATATGTGAAATAGTTGAGGGACAAAAATGATTAAGACAAAGCAGGATCTTATAAGAAAAGTAAATGAAGTAGTAGCAGCATCAAGTGTCTGCCCGGAACTTAAGGAAGTAGGATTCAGATATCTTGAGGGCGCTGAAACGGATAAAGAACCGGAGCTTAGGGAAGAACTCTTTAAGGAACTCGAAGAGGATGTATGTACACTTGATATGGTAATTCCTTTCTTCGAATCCGAAGCGGGAGCAAAGGTGTTCGGTAAAGAACAGGCTGAGATGATGACCAAGATTGCCAAGGAAAAGAAGGCGGCAGGCGGAAAATACTGCATCTGCCCTGCATGTACAGCAGGCGGCGAAATTCTTGACAGCAGAAATGAGATTGAATTATAATCATAACGTGCATGAAGCACATCAGACATGTTATTGAAGACATGCGAAAAAACGGAAGTTTTTTTCGCGTGTCTTTTTTGCTTTATAGCTGCTTATGATAGCACACTACTCGCGAGAAGCATGTTGAAAGCGATATGTTTTGTTCTTTAATATGTTATGGAAAGGAACTGATTAAATGCACATACCTGAGAATTATCTGAGCCCCGTTACTGCGGCGGTTATGACCGGTGTAATGGTTCCCGTATGGGGCATAGCGATTAAAAAAGTAAGAACGGATCTTACGGCAGAAAAAGTAACGAAGATAGGAATAGGCGCGGCTTTTTCCTTCGTCGGAATGATGTTTAATATACCGATTCCGGGAGGAACAACCGGACATGCGGTCGGAGGAACTCTTATATCAGTCCTTCTCGGACCTTATGCCGCTTGTCTTGCCGTAACTGTGGCACTTCTGTTGCAGGCGGTACTTTTCGGAGATGGAGGAATACTGGCTTTAGGAGCGAACTGTTTTAATATGGCATTTGTAATGCCGTTTGTCGGATATGCAGTGACACTCCTTATGTCCAAAATATTGGGTAAAGGAAAATCAGGTAAGGACAGAAAGCTTTCATCTGAGATTATATCTATAGCAATCGGATCATATGCCGGAATAAATGCGGCAGCACTTATGGCTGCAATCGAGTTCGGAATTCAGCCGATGCTCTTTAAGGACAGTGCGGGACAGGCGCTTTATTGTCCGTACGGACTCAGCGTTTCAATTCCTGCGATGATGGCCGCACATTTAACTGTGGCAGGACTGGCGGAGGTTATCTTCACCGTTCTGATCTACAGCTTTATCAGGAAAACTACAATGGATATGCCGATGGCATATATGGAAAAGGACGGACAATTGTCTGTATCTGAGGATGGTAAAAAGAAATTTGATAAGTCGGTGATATTACTTGCACTGCTGATCATCCTTACACCGCTCGGACTTCTTGCGGAGGGAACCGCATGGGGTGAATGGGGAGTTGAGGAAATTGCCGAAACCGGAGCGGGCTTTACACCTAAGGGAATGCTTGAAGGTTTTAACTTTGAAGCACTGATGCCGGATTATTCGATGTCCGGAGTTCCGGATATTATGGCATATATTTTGTCGGCAGTGATCGGAGTTGCTCTGCTCATAATATTCTTTAAGCTCGCATCACTTACACATAAAAAGGCTGTATAATGATAGCAAAACTTTTAAAAGACAGAAGAAATTTCAGAAATAACAGAAAGGGAGCGGCTGCCGTTGTGCAGCTCGCTCTTGTTTTGTTAACGATCATCCTTGTTTCATTCAGCAGGAATGCTTTTTTTTCGTATGCGATCCTGGCGATGATGCTTGCTGTTATTTCCGTTCTTAAGGCGGATGAGATAGCAGCGGTAATTAAGGTGGTAATACCTGTGGTCCTTTTTACTGCGCTGGTTATGCTTCCCTCAGTTTTTCTCGGAAACCCGCGGTCTCTTCTGACAGTTACCATGAAGGTTTTTATATCTGTTGGTCTGATAGCAATCTATAATCAATTTGTTTCCTGGAATGAAACGACGAGGGCGCTTCGGGCAGTGCATGTACCGGCTACATTTATTCTCATTCTGGATACTACGGTACATTTCCTTATGATACTCGGAAGAGTTGCGGATTCTCTCAGTGAAGCGGTCAAGCTTCGGACTGTGAGCCGGGTTCGCTGGAATAAGAAAGGAACGGGCGGAGTACTCGGAACGACGTATCTGATTTCCGAAAAAATGTCACGCGAAACAACGGAGGCAATGCAGACCAGATGCTTCACGGGACAGTATCCGGTTTTGAAAAAACATAGGATAAATCTTTACGATATGGTATACTTTCTGATTGCAGGAGTTGAAATTGCAGCATTTATTTTTACTCAGTTAATGATGAAGTAGTTGAGATTGCGGCATTTGTTTATACTCAGTTAATGATGAAGCAGTTGAGGTTACAGCTTTGGGCGTAATGGAATTTGAAAAAGTGAATTATTCGTATAATGGGATTAAGGCTCTGCAGGACTTCAGCTACAGCTTTGAGATGGGGAAGATATATGTTATCGACGGCCCGAACGGATGCGGTAAGTCCACACTGTTCAGAATAATGACGGGACTCAGTTTCCCGGACAGCGGAACCTACAGATTCTTCGGTGAGCTGATCAACGAAAAATATATGAAGGATAAGAAAAATGCATTTAACCTTCATAAGAAGCAGGGCTTTCTGTTTCAGAATACAGAGCTGCAGCTTTTTACCGGAAGCGTTGAAGATGAGGTGCTCTTCGGAGTTTCTCAGCTGGGACTGGATGAAAGTGAAACCGCAGAAAGAGTCGAGAAATATCTTAAAATGTTCGGCATAGAAGAATTAAGAGAGAGAGTACCATATAATCTCAGCGGAGGAGAAAAGAAAAGAGTCGCACTTGCAAGCATTTTTGCAATGGAACCCAAGGTTATTCTTCTGGATGAACCGCTCAGCGGTCTGGATGAGGAATCTCAGGAGATGATCAAGGTGTATCTGACACAGTTAAGGAATCCCGAAAGGTTGATAGTTATAGCCACACATCATAAGGAACTGGCTAATGAACTGGCCGATGTTAGACTGTCAATGACAAAGGATCATACAATCAGCGTATAAGGATGATTTAATATTTTAATAGTTTTTTAAAGATTGAAAAAAATCAAGATGCTACAATCTCAATGAAGGTTGAGGTTGCAGCATCTTTTTTCGTTTCCTCTGCCGGGTAGGAGGTTGAGACATGTTTTTTAAAATGTTGAAAAATGACCTTAAGGCTCATAAAGGTCTGAACATAATTCTTTTTATATTTATAGTTTCGGCATCGATCATTTCCGTGATGGCATCGAACCTTTTATATGCTACGATCGCCGGAAGAAATAATACGAGCGAGATTACAAAGGTAGCCAATATCCGCGTTAACTGCAATATAGGCATGGGAAGCTTCGATGAGAAGAAAGAAGCACTCGAGGAATATATGAAGCAGAGCGATATGATCATCGATGGAGAAGTGCTTGAGTGGATAGGGATAATCGGTGATGAGGTTTGTATAAACGGAAGATATGTTTCTGATGAAGGTTTTCCTCCGATCAGATCAACTCATCTTACTACTCAGCCGAAGAAGGTTAATCTTCTTTATAACGATGAGGACTCTCCTTTCGTTGTGGAACCGGGATGTATAGCGGTAAGTATAGATATGGCTGATCTTGCGGGAATAAAGAGAGGCGATAAGATCGATATAACAACTCAGATGGGAAACATTTATGAGTTTACGGTATCTGAGATATATAAGAATCCGGGAATCGTAGTCAGTGAAGATCTGGTCATATCGGATGCGGACTATGAGGCATTAAAGAGCGAATTCCCTTTTAGAATTGTTAAGCTGTATATAAATGCGAAGAGCAACAGCTTTGAAAGAAGGATCACAGAAGAGTTATATGATAATAATCTTATAAAGGCCTGGTCTTCGTGGAATTATACTCCGGAAATAGATTCGGATTATACAATTGTTACTGTAATATCTTATTTTCTTCTGGCTATGAGCATCATCATAATACTCATAATGCTTATAACAATCCGTTTTATGATGGTTGCGGCGATAAAACAGGAAGAAAAAGAAATCGGAATGATGAGGGCAATCGGAGTTGATTCTCCCCGATACAGATGGATGTTTGCGGCAACCTACATAGTATTTGCCATTATCGGAGGTGCGGCCGGACTTACTGCGGGAGTAAAGCTTTCGAAGTATCTGATCAGACAGTTCTGTACGAATCTTGTTATGAAAAATCATAACATGACGACATACATTTCAATCCTGGTATCTGTGGGAATTATATTTCTGATCATTCTTTTTGCGGCACTCATGATGAGAAGGATAAGTAAGATATCTGTCATTGAAACCATACACGGAAATGCCGCAGGAGAGCGTTTCGAGAAACTGAACAAGATGAATATGTATAGATCGAAGCATCTTAAGGTTCCGTCATTCCTTGCAATCGGAAATATAGTTAACAGCTTTAAGAAGTACATTTTCCTTGTGATCACATATGCGATGGCAATTGTAATACTCTTTGTGGTATTTCATCTGAAGAGTACGCTGCTGAGTGCCGAGTATTCAAAAAGCTTCCTTCTTCTCAGATATGACTTCATAGTATATATGTCGGGAGATTGGGCAAGTTATTATTATCAGAAGGGCGGAGATACGCTCGGAGCCTATACTGTTATGGGTGAAGAACTGAATGCGGCCGGAATTCCGGTTAAAATGCGGTATATGAATTCGACAAATGCCGAGATTCTTGTTCCCGACGGAGAAGAGATTGCAGCGAAATTCTTATTCGGCGATACGAATAATGAGCTTATTCCTTTGAGAAAGGGAGGAAAACTTCCGATAAGGGATAATGAGGTTATAGTAAGTTACTTTACGGCCAAGAAGCAGGGCTGGAAGATAGGAGACAATATCAAACTCAGGCTGGATGAATATAATGATGATAAGATCGGTTCTCATACGGTGACGAAGACATTTATCATAACAGGCTTTTTTGACAAGATGGAGGAAGGATATCCTTCGATCATTGTCGGAGAAGAGTATACGGGAGCGGTGAAGACGGAACTGCTTGTTACGGATCTCTATATAGATGCACCGAAGTCCGAACATCCGAAGTATATTAAAATGATGGAGGACTTCTTCGGAGAAAAGTATGTTGATACCATAGAAGAGGAAAGAGCTGATGACTTTGCATATATAACAGGATATATAGATGCGCTGAAGGTCATTTTATCGGTCATGATCGCATTTATACTTGCTCTTAATACACTTTTATATACTACAGTCGATCTGGCGAGGGAAACTTCCTCGGTTGCGATGCTTAAGTGTGTCGGATTTTCAAACAAAGATGTCCGAAAATGGCAGATTCTCCGAATGATCATAATACTTGTGATCTCATATATCCTTGCAATCATTTTGCAGAATACTGTAGTAAGCATGGCGGTAAGAAAGGTATTTGAAACCTTTGGTTCGACGGGATTCCGATTTATTCCGGATCCGATCGACAGATATCTGATAATACCGTTTATCATATTCGGTACGGTTATCGTTGCGCTGAGGTTATGCCTCAATAAAGTGAAGAACATTAATATATGGAATATAAGGGAAGATTAATATGGAAACAGTAATCGATGTAAAAGGTCTTTGCAAGACTTATATAGTAAACAAATACAGCAACAATGTTCTTCGGAATATTGATTTCAGACTTGAGGAAGGTGAATTCGTGTCCATCATGGGTCCATCCGGAAGCGGAAAGTCAACGATGCTTTATACTGTAAGCGGTATGGACAGGGCAACCTCCGGAGATGTTATGTTTCTCGGAAAGAATCTCGGAGAGATGAATGACAGAGAAATGGCAAAAGAGCGTCTCGTCAGTATGGGATTTATATTTCAGCAGATGTATATGATGAGAAAGCTCTGCATACTGGATAATATCCTGCTTCCGGGATTTCATGCAGGGCAGCGGGACAGAAAGCAGATCCGTGAAGAGGCTGAAATGCTTATGCGCCGTCTTGGCATCATGGAGATTGCGGATAATGAGATAACAGAGGTGTCAGGAGGACAGCTTCAGAGAGCCTGTCTCTGCAGAGCACTTATCAATCATCCGAAGGTGCTTTTCGCAGATGAACCGACCGGAGCTCTTAATTCAAAGGCTGCGGGCGAGGTTATACAGGAGCTTGTGAAGGTAAATCGTGAGGGAACGGCTATCATGATGGTCACACACAGTGCAAGAGTTGCAGCTGCGAGCGACAAGGTTATATACCTGATAGACGGTCATATAGAAGGAGAGGAAGTGCTCGGAAAACTTCAGGATGAATCACAGCTTACACAGCGGGAGCATAGGATTAACAAGTGGCTTATGGAACAGGGATGGTAAAATATGTTTAGGATAAAGTATAAACAACTTCATAATCCGGTTCGAAGTGCGGCTGCCAAAATATCGGCGATGCTTCTGACGGGAGGATTTCTGCTTTCACTATCCGGATGTGCGGGAGATATGGCGACCTATGATGAATATAATGCCTCAGTCTCCGCTGAGAGTAATCTGAACAAGGTCGGAAGTACATTTAATACAGAAAGCTATTCGGGAGAGCCGGCGGACTATGAAGATGCAACTGATGTATATAAGTCAGATGATGGACTTTGTGTGATAGAGAAGAAACCTTCTTATTTTGAAATTTATCTCGATTATACCGGCGGAGATTATTATGCGGTCGGATGTGCATATGCGGAAACGATATCAAAGGTTGATCTCGAGTTTGCTGCTCTGCTTGAACCTTATCTTTATGAGAATATAAAGATGGCATTTCCAAATCTCTACGGAGATTATGCTCCTGTAGGTGACAGGATAGAGAAGCTGCTTGCCGGTATTAGAGAAGAGTACAGGCAGGAAATGGAAGGCTTTGCGACAACTATATCGGAAGGAAGAAGAGGCTTCACGGAGGACGGACTTCTAAGCTATGAAGAGGCTCTGCTGATACATATAGTTCCGGACTGTCTCAGAGGAACAAACTGTAATGCATTTTCGGCATGGGGAGATAAGACTGAGTCGGGAGAGAGGATAGTAAGCAGGACTCTTGAGTGGACGCTCGGAAGCGAGAATCAGATGTGTCTCGGACAGGCAGTCACACATTTTAAGATGCCGGAAGGAAAGAACAGCTATACAACCTTTTCGGTGATGGGAATGCTGGATGTTCTGACAGGAATCAATGATGATGGTGTATTTGCGGGAATTCTTGATGTGAGTTCTGAAGAAGATTATGTATGTGACGGAAAAAAATGTTATACTTATGAATTGAGATACGCACTTGAGAATATGAACGATGCGAGAAGCATCGGTGAGTATATGATTGCGGAAAGTAAGAATTTCACTTACTCACATAATATTATAATAACCGATAAGAAGGATTGCCTGGTTGCGGAGGACTGCGTGCAGGATTTTGCGGTGGATGACGCAGCTGATGAGACTGCGACGGATGATGCCGGTGAAACATCGGGTGAAGAATCGAAGGGCGATGCCGGTGATACATCGGGTGAAGGAGCAAATGGTGTTTTGGCTGATGCATCGAAAGACTCCTCGAGTGAATCGGATGCCGAAGATGAAAACAGGAGATTTGTCGGAAAATCCGTGCTTCGAGATGAGGATACACCACTTACGGACGGACTTACCTGGGATAATCCGGACAGCCTGTGTGTTGTTAATTCCTTTGTGACGGAAGGAAACAGAGACTTCTGCACGATTAACGGAGGTAATTATGTGAGATTTGTAAAGTATAATGCCTGGGCAGGTGAGAAGGAGAAATTATCCCTTTCCGATGTAAAGGATATCGTGACGCGTGAGACAGAGGATAAAGCATCCCGTTTTCAGAAGATTCATTCGGAAAATGTATTTCAGACAATCATTTATGATTATGGAACCGGAGAGCTCGATGTCACCTTTACCGGTACAGAAGGAGTTGTGGATCATCCGAAGTTCGTGCGTATCAATATCGAGCAGTAGTAATTCAGTAAAATAGTTACAGACCCGTAACAGATCAATCGAGAAAGCTTACTATGGGGTTAGTTGAGAATCAGGAGATGTTGTATGGCAGATATTCTCATAATTGAAGATGATGATGAACTCAGAGGCCTCATCGCTGATTTTATGAAGGCAGAAGGCTTTACGGTTCAGGAAGCGGCCAGTGCAGAAGAAGGGATAGCCTTTCTTGATAAGGATATGTCGAGACTGATATTGCTTGATCTGATGCTTCCGGGGATTGACGGCTTTACCGCATGTACGGCGATAAGAGAGCATAAGGATATCCCGATAATCATGATGAGTGCAAAGAGCGATGATGAGAGTAAGCTTATGGGATACAGGCTTGGAGCGGATGATTATATCGAAAAGCCGATTACGATACCGATCCTTACGGCTAAGATCAGAGCGCTGCTCAGAAGAAGTAAAGATATTTCGGATAAAGATGAGAATATAACATATAAGAATATAACGTTAGACCTGAAGCGCCGCGCGGTATTTAAGAACGGCGAGGAATGTGAGATAAGGGGAAAAATGTACGACCTGCTCTTATTCATGATGAAAAACCGCGGGAGGCTTCTTGATAAGGATGAACTCTATGATGCGGTATGGAAGGATGCTTTTGTGGAGCAGGCGACTCTTAACGTTCATGTGAGATGGCTCAGGGAAAAACTTGAAGATGAACCGAATTCGCCTACATTAATTAAAACAGTATGGAGAAAGGGTTATATATTTGGTGATGCGGATTGAAAACCATTATTAGGCCTATAGTTATCATTACACTGCTGTTTCTTGCGGCGGCTGCAGTTTCTTATGTGGTTGTAAGAGACCATTTTAAACGTGAAGATGGTATGAGAGCAGTGGTAATGAACCGGATCGCTTCAGAGGTTGAGGATAATCTTAAGGATGAACATAGCGACGGGATATTAAGCAGGGATAAGCTTCCCGAACTTGAAGACTTTAGGAACGAGTTCGGAAAAAAGGCAGTTCCGGACAGGATTGAGATAATAAGTATAGATAATGTTCCTAGAAGGATAGAGGCTCCGGCCGCTTATATCCAGCCGATAGAGGGAAAATCGCAGGATTCCGGAAATACACTGAAGGGATTTTTACATTTCATATACAGTTCCGATGACAGGACGTTTACTTTGGAGATGGCAGGGATAATTCTCTTCATCTCTTATTTTGCTGTTATCGCGGTCATACTCATCGGGTACAGGACGATGATAAAGCCCTTTAACAGCCTGTCGGACTATCCAGAGAAGATTGCGAAGGGCAGGATGACTGACGGAATTCCCGAGACAAAGCAAAAAATGTTCGGCAAGTATGTATGGGGCATGAATATGCTTAAGGATGAGATGAATCATAAGCAGAAGGTTCTGAATACTTTGGAAAAAGAGAAACAGACTCTTATAGTATCCATAGCTCACGGAATAAAGACACCGCTTTCAAATATAAAGCTTTATGCGGAAGCTATCGAGCAGGGGATTTATCATAAGGAGACAAAACCGAACGAAAAGGACATCGAAACAGCAAGGAAGATAGAACAGAATGTTGAGAAGGTTGAAGTGCTTGTAAAGGAAATAATGGATAAAAGCACTCAGCATAATTCAACTTACGAACCGACGATCGATTCCTTCTATCTGAAGGATCTTGTTGATATGGTAAAGAAGGAGTATACATCCAGAATAGAGCTTCTTCATATACCTTTTGAGATTAAATGCGAGAACAATCCTCTTGTTACAAGTGACAAGGACGGAATATATACAATAATATCCCAGCTTCTTGAGAATGCTATCAAGTACGGCTCCGGACAGGGCATCACCGTCACGATGGGCAGCCAGGATGAGGATGTATATATAACAGTAAAGAATAAGGGAAATGTACTCTCTGAGGAAGAAACAGCTTATGTCTTTAAGAGTTTCTGGAGAGGATCCAATTCCCGAAATGTTGAGGGACAGGGTATCGGCCTTTATGTTGCGAAGAAGATGGCAGAAGCACTCTCAGGTGATATTTTCATGAAGACCTGGGAAAGCGAAGAGATTACCGAAGTCACCCTCATCATTCCACTGAACTGAAAACCGAAGTCACATCATCATTCTGCTGATTTAAAAACCGGAGTTTTTTCATTCCACAAAACTGAAAACCGGAGACATTTTCATCATCGATGAACTGAAGCCGGTGGAAACTCAATATCACAATACTGAAATTGTGTCAGATAATCCGTTCGGTAATATACTCAAAATAATCCCATGTTATGGAAACTAAGATTGGCTGAAATATAATAAAAATGTCAAAAAATCATAAAAAAATATTGTATTTTCAAGCTGAATCACTTATATTAATTTTTGATACAAATCAAATCTATAAATAATTGAGGGAAACGTTATGAACTTTTTTGGCAGAAAGCACGTGGCGCTCGCTATGGCACTCATGATGTCTTTCAGCAGCATAGGGAATCCGGAAAGCTTTAAGGGTAATGGGCTTGTTCCAGATTCTTATTCGTATGTGTTGAAGGATGAAAGTATTGACATGGCATCAAACGGTGATGCATCAGAGGAGGAAACTTCCGAAAATTATACTGATACTTCCGTATCAGATTATAATGCGTCCCCATCAGATGCATCGGAAGAGGAAACTCTTGAGATGAATTCGGATATTTTAAGGGGGAAGAAGCCGGATTCTACAGGCGCGGAGGCAACAGGAATTTATTTCCTTGCAGGAAAGAATGCTCCGCCGACTCTTCTTGCAACAAACCCGGACGAATTCTACGATGTCACGGGATATCTTAATACACACAGAATTATAGTTGACGGCTCGGAGTATAATCATACAGATAAGTTAAATCCGAGCAAATCTTTTGAATTATATTTGGATTTCAAGCTCAGCAGAGCAGATCTTAAAGCCAATGGTCTGAAGTACAAGTATAAGCTGCCTGAAAATATCACAATAGGAGATATAGGTACAGAAGATGAACAGTGGAATCTCTATAATGAAAAAGGGCAGACTATAGGAACCTATTACATCGAAGACGATGTTATCTATATTACATTTCCGGGATATTATGATAATGTTATAGCTTTCTTCTCTCTCGGTGCTCACTGGAGAAATGTGGACAATCTGGCAAGTGTGGATGTTCACTGGACTGATGGAGATGAGAGGATACTTTTCGATCTTTCCCAGATTACCGTTGCAAAAAACATTTCCAAATTTACTTATGAAGATGATATAGCCTTTGCCGAATTTTCGGTCATCGTAAGACCAAGCGATGAAAATCTCGGTATCAATGGCCTTATATTTAATGATAAATTTTCCAGTCCACAGCTGAAATTATATGACGGCTTATACGATGAAGGCGGCGTAAAGAAGGATATATGTCTTGAAATATACAGCGCCGATAATACTCGCGTGAGCCAGGATTACTATACATTTGCGGAGGCAGGTGTCACATCGGGATCGTCAAGTACTAAGGAAATGACAATACCGGGCATTACTATTCCGAAAGGCGGTTATGCCGAAGTTAAGTACGGAATAATGGCAGACAAGAAGACTCTGCTTAAAATGGATGCTCAAGGTACACAGGCTGGATATGTAAATATCGCAAAGGGAACATATGATATTACAGATTCAAACGGACAGACAATTACGACAGCTGAGACAGAGACAAGAAAAGAAGGCAGCCTTGATCCGAGAACAGACTGGATATTTAAGACTATGGAGGATGCCCAGAAGAAGGACGATGATTCGGCAGTTATAGTGCCGTATACAATCGGAATCAATCGAAACAGGTTATATAGTCTTGGCGGATCGGTTGTGAAAGATGAGATAACAAACTACGAAGATGACGGAACGGTTATCTATGATTTTGAACAAACTCCTTATGTTAGTATATACGACGGAACTGAGGAAAAGGAAGTAAACCTCAAGTGGGTAAAGCTGGATAAAACTCTGTACGATGACCTGAAAAATAATCTTTATAAAGCAAACGAGAAGACCGCAATGGAGAATCTCCTTAACGGAACCTCGGATGCTATAAAGAGTATCAGAAGCAGACTCTGCACAAAGCTCGGGGTAAGTACACTTACAAATGAAAATATAAGCGAATGCATTTTTACAAGTGATGACGTAAAAAATTTCCTGTGGTTTGTTCCGCTGGATACAAAACCGACATATTATCTGCTGCATTATTATACAACAGCCGATCTTAGTGATATGGGAAGCCAGAATGCGGCAAAAATGATGTATACGGAGATAGAAGGATATCCTCGTGGCCCGGGTCTCGGATGGATGAATCCTTATAAGAAGGTTCTTGAGATTTCCAAGGAAAACTATGGAATATATGAGGATGGAAACGGAAACTACTACGTTGACTGGCATATTGCCGTTACAGTTCCGAAGAATTCTCACTTCGATCATATTATGCTGAGTGACGACCTTCAGCGTATGGACCTTAATGATAATCCGAACATACATAGAGACTATGTATCGGACAGCCAGTTTGCGGGCTATTACGTTGACTGGTTCCCTGCAGCACCGGATATATCCTACGCTGTAATTAATAATGAGAGTAGAAGCGTTGAACAGACCGCACAGTATGAGTGGGCTATATCGGATCAGATTTTCAGTGTATCATCTGCTGATTACAGTGACCCTGATATAGCAAATGTTGTAGATAATCTTAAGGGTGTGTTCTCAGAAACTATAAACACTACTGACAGCAGAGATTACGGACTCACATATCCTGATGAGCATGCGACCTTTGAAACAAGTTATTTTTCACATGTCTCCAGTTATCAGGGAAGAACATATGTATCTCCGCCGCTGTATATGGAAGGATCATATTTTCAGTATCTTTATTCAGGAAGAACATATGACAGAGGTCAGTATGTGGGAGATTCCCTGTACAGAGGATGGTCATATACCTATGAGCCATATCACTATACCTGGAGTCCGGGTGCCGTAAGATATTATATCAAGGAACTTCCGAAGAAGGATTTCACATATACTATTGATATAAACTATACGACCCAGATAAATCCTGAACTTATGAAGGCACTGCCGAATTATTGTGAGAATCAGGAGCTTATGACGCTTACGAATACTGTAAGGGCATATCAGGGCGTAAAGAACGATAATGGTGAATATATATATAATCCGAATAAGGAAATAGCCATGGCTGAAGCCAGCTACTATATGAGCAAGAAGGATGTTCAGGCAAATATCCTCAAGAAGGTAGTGGGCTATGATAAGGATTCAAAAACAGTATCCTATGCTATCGAGATAAATCCTAACGCTTCTGTTCAGGCAAGTAAGACAACCTATGAACTTAAGGACATTATCTCTTATTCGGGTGTAAAGTTTAATCCGGATAGTCTGACACTTATGGACGACAGCGGATCTGAACCTGGAGTTGACGGAAAGGTCATCTGGAGCAACGGCGGAAAACCTGTAGACAGTTCATATCAGTCAGGTTCTCGAAATGTAAGTATTACCCTGAATAACAGCGACTCAGGTGCAAGCGATATTTTAATGAGATTTGATAATAGTACCGGATTCTTCGGAGAATCAGGAGAGCAGTTTAAGCATATGTATCTTGTTTATACAGTTGATGCTTCAAACTGGAATGAAGCTGATATACTCAGCAATTCGGTATATCTCTATAATGAGAAGACTGTTCCGAACGGAACAGATACATATACAGAGTATGTGGGAAGTGATACCAGTGAGTTTGTCGGAACGGATGCGCTCAGTAAGACTGTAGTGGGCGAGCCTACTATCGACAACAATTTTACGGCAACCTTCGAGGTTGTTATTGATACGAATTCATCCGAAGCCGGCGACCTTATGGGAATTTCAGCAGGAGAGAGCTTTACGGTTCATGATGAAATGAGTGATAACCTTACTCTTGATCCGGCAAGTGTTAAGGTTGAAAAATATGACTCAACCGACAAATCGTGGAAAGAGCTTGATACTGCGGTTACATATCCGGAGCCGGATAATTATACACTGGATGTAGATATTACTGTACCTAATGATGCTGCAAAGTTCAGAATTACTTATGATGCGATAGTTAAGCCATATAAGTCTATGCAGATAATAGAAAATGAGGTATCTGTAAAGGATCACAGTGTTGCCAAGGTTAACTTTGAGAAGAAAGTATATACACGAAATAACAATTCAGGTGCCGATGCGGAAGCATATAAGATCAATCTGAAAAAATCCGATTCGGAGGATCCGAGCATTCTTCTCGGTGCTTCCTTTGAACTATATTACTATGACGAAGAGACAAAGACATGGATTGAAAGGCCAAACGGAGAATCAAGTGACGGCCTGTATTCCACTAATCCGACATCGGGAATCATCACACTCAGCAACGCGCTTTGCGGAAGTGATCCGACTCCTGTAATTGCCGATAAGACATGGTATAAGCTGGTAGAGGTTAAGGCTCCGGAGGGTTATATCCTTCGTGATAAGCCAATCTATTACTATGTAAGTGCAATAGGAGTAAGTCCGGACAAAAGACCGACGGATGTAGGAGAAAAAGATTTTGTAACTGTATCGGTCGGTGCAGGTGAACCTTATCCTTTATCGGTAACAAACTCTAAGCTGGCTTTTGATATCAGAAAAACCGAAGCCTCAAGTGAAGATATTGCTCTTCCGGGAGCGGAGTTTAAGCTTTATTCAGATGAGGCATGTACAAATGAGCTTCAGACGGCAAATGAAGTACAGAGAGGAATTTACAGATTTTCCGGTATTGATATAGGTAATGGTACAGCTGCATTCTATCTTAAGGAAACAAAGGCTCCTGCAGATTACACTAAGGATGATAAGGTATATAAGGTTACTGTCGAAAACAGTCAGCTTAAATCAATTGTAAGTGTTGACGGAACGGTAACTCTGACAAAGAGTGAAAAGGACGGAAAGTACATCTTTAATAACGAATCAGATAACGGAAGTCTTATCTTGATGAAAAACTTAAAGGGCAGCCCTTCAATCGTTGAGAAATATGCGGATGAGGATTTCATGTTTAAGGTTGAAATACTGGATGTGGACGGAAATCCATATATTGAAGGCGGTAACGATAGGGCGTTCCCTACAGTGAAAACTCTTCAGGACGGAACTACCGAAACAGGTGTATATTACAGCAATGATATTGTTTATCTGAAGAATGGTGAATCGATTGTTATATCCGGTATTCCTTCCGGTTCGAAGTATACAGCAACCGAATTAAAGGATGCAAGATTCGAGACAGTATATGATATATATGAAAGTGAAAACGGTCGTCAGTATACATCATATAATAATGTTGTAAATGATACTATAGATCAGGGAAATTACGACAGAGTAAGATTCAATAATACGGCAAAATGCTCAATCAGTATAGTTAAGCAGAATGAAAATGCATCCGACCCGATGACGCAGCTTGAACTGCCGGACGGACTCACATTTAGGATTACAGGACCGTATAGCACTTCTGATAACTATGTGGTTGCGGTATGGGACAAGGATGCTCAGAAGTTCAATGCCACAGAGCTGAAAGACGGACTGGAATTTGACAACAGCATTTCAAACGGATTTACGGTAAATAACGTACCTGAAGGCAAATTTAGAATATATGAATCAGGTGAAGATATTAATGGCTATTCCTGTGAGTGGTCATCAGCAAACAGTAATGATACTGTTACGGATACCTATATCATTCCTTATACAGGTGCAACCAGCGGCTCCGTAAAAACAGTTACGGTTGTTAATACATATACAACATCCTGTGACGCTCCTGTAGAGATAAGGAAGAGAGTTACAGGACATGTGGTAAAGGCTGATGATTATTCATTTGAGTTGTATGACACTAAGGGAACACTTGATGATAAATCAGATGATACTTTAGTGGAAACGGCAACGAATAATGATCTTGGACGTATAATCTTCAATAAACTTAAGTATGAAGCTGCAGGAGAGCATGATTACTACGTCACAGAGAAGATTCCGAGCGGAGCAGAGAAGCTTGCGGACGGAACCTACAAATATGCAGGTACGATATATGATAACTCACAGATAGATGTTCATGTCAGCGTTAATTCTGACGCATCAGGAAAGCTGTCGTCGGATGTTACTTATTCTAAGGACGGAACTGCGCTTACAGATGAGAATGATATTTATTTTGCAAATTCATATGCGGCAGAGGGAGAGCTGAAGCTTACCGGAACAAAATCCTTGGTGGGCGTAAATATGAAAGACGATCAGTTTACCTTCCTTGCTGATATAACAAGAACCGATTCTGAAGGAACAACTACTGTTGCTACAGCTGCCGAAATCGGAAAATCGAAGGCAAACGGAGATATCAGTTTCAGCGGTGAGTATACAGATGGTACGGGAGCTGTTGCGGGTGATTATCTGAAGTTTACCGCAAAGGATGCGGGAGCAACCTTTACCTATGATATTTATGAGAAGGTGCCTGCTTCAGGTGATGCTGACTATGTACAGGGAATGACATATTCAACAAAGCATTATACAGTTACTGCTGAGGTAACGGATAATCGTGACGGAACTCTTAAGGTAAGAAAGACTGTAACCGATCCGGATGATGCTGCGGCAGAACCTGACTCATTGGACTTTGAAAACAAGTATAAGGCTGAAGCTCAGTTTAAGCTTAAAGCAGATAAGATTCTGAACGGAAGACAGCTTGCTGCAAATCAGTTTAGTTTTGAAGTTCTTGACAGAGATGATAACAACAACGTAGTAGCAACCGGTAAGAATAATGCTTCAGGTGATATTACATTTAATCCGATCAAGTTCTATATAGATTCGGAGAATGCTGCAGCACCAAGTAATCTCGGAACTCATCATTACACAGTAAGAGAGGTTACACCTGATACAAACGGAAACGGATATACATATGACAGAAGCTCGTATAATATTACCGTAACCGCAAGGGATGCAGGAAACGGAACAATTTCTCTTTCTGTTTCAGGCTGTTCATATGATGATACAACAGATACATATAAGATTAATCCGACAGGTTCAAAAGCTGCAGCCTTTGTTAATAACTACACTGCTACAGGAACACTGGATATCAATATAAAGAAGACACTTAAGGGACGTAACATGATTGCGGATAACGAAGCAGTCTTCTTCGGTCAGATTTATCAGATTGATTCGTCCGGACAGGAAACAGCGCTTACAAGTGATTTTGTATATGCTTACACAAAGCAGGATGGAAGCGTTGTTGTACCTACTCCGTTCACTCTGGATCAGCGGTATGCCGGAAGCAAGTTTGCATTTTATCTCAGGGAGGCTACTCCGGATAACGGATTACTTCCGAGTGGAAATGTAATGCAGGGAATTACTTATTCCGATCAGGTATACAGGATTGAGATTTCTGTTACGGATAATGGTGACGGAACACTTACGCTTGATAAGAAAATCACTGATGCCGATAATAAAGCGGCAACAGAACTTGATTTTGTAAATATCTATAAGGCAGAAGGAACTATCAGCTTTACAGCCGATAAGCTGCTCAAGGGTAGAGAGATCGAGGATAAGCAGTTTACATTTGATATTCTTGAGAACGGCAGAGCTGTTGCAACAGGTACAAATGATGCAAACGGACAGATTGTTTTCAGTGATATCAGATACTATATTGACGGTGATGACAGCTATGTAGGAACACACAATTACATCGTTAAGGAACATATTCCGAGTCCTGTACCTTCAGGATATAAGTATGATAATACCGAGTATCAGGTTAAGGTTGAGGCAACCGATAATCAGGATGGTACACTAAATATTAAGGTTACCGGTGCTGATCTTGCGGCCGGCGGAGTAAGCTATACCATCACAAAGCCGGATACAGCTGAGGCTACATTCGTAAACAATTACGAAGCTACAGGTGTTATCAAGCTTGAAGGAACCAAGGAACTTCACGGAAGAGCCGAGAATGACGGCGAATTTGAGTTTAGTGCAGTCGAATATAAGGTTGAAGGCGGAAGCGATGTTAAGACCGGAAGAGAATTTACCGGACGAAACGACGCAAACGGCGGAATTACATTTGACGATATTGAATTTAAGAGAAATGCATCAGTTGACGAGAGAGGTATCTATAAGTATGTTATCTCAGAGAACAAGGGTCAGCTGGGCGGAATTACATATGATACTGCAGAGTATTCACTTCTTGCAGTTGTATCAGATAATGCAGACGGAACTCTGAAGATAGATAAGACGCTGACCGATAAGGATGGTGTTCTGGCAAATGAGCTGAAATTCAGCAACGAATATGATGCTGAGGAGACACTTTCTATCGAAGCAGATAAGACACTTAAGGGAAGAGTTCTTGAAGATAAGCAGTTCACCTTCGAAATATATGAAGGCGATACACTTGTTGCAACCGGAAATAATGATGCAGCCGGAAAGATTAAGTTCAGCGGTCTGAGATTCTATATTGACGGTGATGACAGCTATATGGGCGAGCATGATTATACCGTGAAGGAAGTTGTACCTGCTACAGTTCCTGCAGGATATAAATATGATCAGAGTTCATATGATATGAAGGTTATCGCAACAGATAACGGTGACGGAACGATCAAGCTGGATGTTTCCGGCGAAGGCGAGAAGGCATCATTCGTAAATGAGTATGCTGCTGAAGGTAAGTTTACTATTGAGGCAGAGAAGATCCTTAACGGAAGAAATCTTTACAAGGATGAGTTCAGCTTCAAGGCTGTTGAGTATAAGATGGACGGTGGAAAGCCTGTTGAGACAGGAAAGGTTCTGACCGCAACAAATACAGATGCAGGTAAGATTACATTTGATACGGTAACTTATAAGAAGAATGAAGCTGACGGCGATAATACGGGAGACTATATTTATAAGGTAACAGAGGTTGTTCCTACTAAGGGACATCCGGGTGTAACCTATGATGAGAGTGAATTTACCGTAAATGTAAATGTTACGGATTCAGGTCTCGGAAAGCTTGATGTTACAAGTGAGATTCTTGATGCCGATAACAAGGCAGCCGAGTCGATCAGATTTACAAATAACTATAAGGCTGAAGGAATCTTCACACTTAAGGCTGACAAGGCACTTACGGGTACCGCACTTCAGGACGGACAGTTTACATTTGATATCTATGAAGGTGATAAGCTTGTTTCATCCGGAACAAATGATGCGGACGGAAATATTAAATTTGATGATGTAAGATTCTTCATAGACGGTACTGACAGCTATGTAGGTGAGCATAAGTTCACGGTTAAGGAGAGAATCCCTGACGTACCTGCAGGCGGCTATACATATGATGAGGATACTTACGAGATTACAATTACAGCAACCGATGATGAGAAGGGTACTATAGAACTTAATGTTACAGGTGCTGAGGCGGATGATAAGGATTCAAGCTACATACTTAAGAAGAAGGATAGCAAGGATGCTGCATTCGTGAATATATATGAAGCATCGGCAGATGTGATATTTGAGGGAACCAAGTCGGTTGAGAATCTGGATAAGGATATTCAGAACAGAGAGCTTCAGGCAGGTGATTACAGATTTACGCTTGAAGAGTATAAAGAACAGGATAAGCGGTTTGACGTAATATCCGAAGTAGATAATGATGCTGACGGAAGCTTTGCTTTTGAGAAGATTCATTATGAACTCAGTGATGTAGGAACTCATTACTATCGTATCAGCGAGGTAAAGGGTAATAAGAATTACGTGATCTATACAGAAGAACCTGTATATGCTGTGGTTACGTTAAGCGATGCCGGTGACGGAACGCTAATAGCGGATATCAAGTATTTCAAGGCAGAAAGCATCGAAGATGTGATCGGAGGAAAGGGTAGTGCGGTAACGGATGTTGCATTTATCAATAAGTTGACATCAACATTTATTGCAAAGACCGATCCTGCAGGAAAGCAGTTGGAGAATGCAGAGCTCAGCATACTTGATTCAAGCGGAAAGACAGTATACAGCTTTGTTACCGATGAAGAGAAGGCTGAGGTTTACGGACTTGAGAGAGGAATGACATATACTCTCCGTGAGACCAAGGCTCCGGACGGATTCCAGGTAGCATCGGATGTTTACTTCAAACTTGATAATGAAGGTAAGCTCTATGTTGCTGATGGAAATAACTGGGTAGAAGCTACGGAGATCACTATGGTGGATAATAAGGTGGTTGTCGGTACATCCAAGACTTCGGTCGGAACCGGCGATGTTACGGCACTGTGGTTACTCTTCAGTTTACTCGGAATTTCACTTATCGGAATAACAGTAATACTTAAAAAACGTAAGAAATGATTTTTAGGTCGAGAGCCCGGAGTTTAAAAGCTTCGGGCTCTTTAAATTTGGGCGGCAGCAGGTTTGACAAGAATTCAGAAAATCGTAATAAATATTAAATAAAACATGAAATAATCTGATGTATACTTTTAAATTGCGGGGGGGACAATTTAAGAAAGAGAGTGAAGGATAGGATGAAGACAGCGGTTATTTATAATTCGCAGACCGGTTTTACCAAGAGATATGCAAAGTGGATATCGGATGAGATCGGAGCGGATTGCTTTGAATTCGCAGCAGCGAAGAAGAAGAGCTTTGATGACTATGATGCAATAGTTTTTGGAGGCTGGGCATGTGCAGGCGGCGTCAGCAAGCTCAAATGGTTTAAGGAAAGAATAGAAAAATGGGCAGATAAGAAGCTGGTCGCATTTTGCGTAGGAGGCAGTCCGATAGACAGCCCGCTTATCGAGCCGGCAATGAAGAGAGTTCTGACCGACGAGGAGCGGAAGAAAATAGATTTCTTCTACTGTCCGGGAGGAATGAATTATTCGAAAATGTCAGCATCTTCAAGAGCAATGATGAAAATGTATGCGAAGATTCTTAAGGCAAAGAAGAACAAATCAGAGGATGATGAAGCGATGATCAAGATGATATCTTCATCGTATGATCTTTCGGACAGAAGATATATCGAACCGATAATAGAATGTCTGCAGTAAAATCGAGTGTCTGCGGCAATATAAAGAAAGAGTACGTCAGAGAAGCGGAACATTGTTCCGGCTATGACGTACTCTTTTATTATCTTACAGGATTGCTGATTGGTCTGTCGCAGCACACTCATGACTTTATCGTGTGAGGCTGTACTACTGGATTTATAAGCCCGAATAACTTAGGAAAACGAGCTTCATTTTCTCATCATCATAAATGTATGAATGATCATGCTGCTTTCCGGAATGAATAAGCTCTCCGTCTTTATATACGAAGAGAGTATTCTGAGGAACCTCATCCCAGCCTTCTTCGGAAAGCGGATGAGTTGAGAAGATGACAGAGCCCGGTTTTTCGCTTTTAAACAAAGTTCCGGCTTCATTCTTATGAACATAGAAGTAATCTCCGTCGTAAAGCATGATGTTCAGTTTATTACCCGGAGCGAGTCTTTCTATGATCTTCTCTATAAGCTTTATACGTTCGTTTACATCAAAGGAATTCAGTTCACTCTCATAATGTCTGTTCATCTGATCGACTATGTAGAGAAGTATCCTTTCACTGTCTGTACTTCCGTTCTGTCTATGATGATACTGGTCAAGATACGGTGATTCGAAGATAGTACCGTTATGAACCAGAACCCATGTTCTGCCTGCCTCGTCGCGCTTTATGAAGGGATGTGTATTATCAAAACATACATCACCCACGGTTGCTCTTCGGATATGAGCCATAAATCTTGAGGTATCAATCTTTCCTGTGAGTCTGCTCTTCAGATAAAGACTGTCGATGGCTCTGACCGGTTCCTTCTCAACCGATACAGAGTAGTCATCCAGGAAGGCCAGACCCCATCCGTTTCTGTGTTCAACACTGTGCTCAAAGAATTTCTTAAGCAGGCTGTTTATTCGGATTTTCCTGTTTGCTGTTATTCCAAAAAGTTCGCACACCTTTTAAATACTCCTTGTCTTCTGCGTCAAGAGCTGATTCTGCAAGATTATATAACTGTTCAGACCATTCAAGAGCAGATCTTCCGTTATAAATAATTGCATCAAAGCCATTTTTCTCAATCTCTTCGACTGCATTTTGAATGGAATCTAAATCAGTAACGATTGAAAGAATCTCATCGAGCAGTCTAATGTTTTTATCGGAATAAATTAATCCTTTTAATAAAGCTACGTAGCCAAGTGCACGTTCGAGAGGTACACTGTCGGCAACTCTTATTTCAATATATTTCTTGATCCTGAAATGGAAGAATCCCATTGACATGAAATGTTCTATAAGCTTCTTCCTTCTTTCAGCATCCGTATTATCCCAGTCGATAGTTCCGCTCTTGAGCAGGTCTCTTGCATTCAGACTGCCGACATCAATGGTATTTCCTTCGTCTGTAAGAAGGATAAGCGGAGTCCTGGAAATGACATCCGCCATTTTGTCATATCCGAAATCGGGATCAAGAGAATGAGGAACAAATCCGGTCCTGTCAGGATCGAGATCATTCCATTCCTGAATACGGAACAGATGTGGCTTGTCGGTTACACCTGGAAGTGTAGAAGATTCATCCGTCTTGTTCTCCAGCATTATCATAAAGAGAGGGGAGATCTTCTCAAGAACCCTTAGTTTTCGGATCATATCTTCTTCGGACTTATAATCTATAGAAACCTGAGCTGAGGCCGAAGCACGCATCATATATTTCCCATATCGTCCGCTCTTTCTGAAGTAGGCATCCATATATTTATAACGCTTCTTCGGAGAGAGAGGGATGTCATCAGGAGTAATAACCTGAGTCTCAACAAGAGGAAGATTTCCTTTAGTCTCAAAATGATATCCTCTGTCTTCGAATATAGGATCCCATATGCTTCGGAATTCCCTGTATATGCTTTCAATAGTGCTCAGATCCGAATATGGATTAATGCTTATTTCAAACTGGCAGGAAGGTTCAAGACTGGTTGAATATTCACCTGTATAATAGCCTACAGGGAAGTGATCAATATAGATGATCTCCGCACCAAGCTCTCTTCCGACTTTATCGATAAGTTCTGATATCTCGTGGAATCCTATCTGATAACCTTCATCATTTACGATAAAATGTTCTATCTCAAGTCCGAGGTTTCGGTCATTGGATTCGCCGGAACGGATATATTCAGATATCTCATTTATATAACTCATAAGCATACTCCTTAAAAAACTGTTAAAATGCCTCATATATTATATAGGCCTTTATTATATGAGGAATTAACCTACTATGTCAATAGGTGTAATAGGTTTTGGCTATACAGGAATCTGCGTATGGCTATAGGAAGAAGCTATATAAATATGATATAATGGGTTCGGCCTTATAGATATGAAAGTTTATCGATGCCGGAATGATACAAAATCGGAGGTCGTTATCGACGCTATGTATGAAAATAAAAATGTAAAACAATTATATGGATTTCAGTTTGGGCTCATGGTCGTAGGAGAGTTTATCACTCTATTGGCGATTATTTTGATAGTTACGGCTTTTATTCCGACGAATCAGGAGAACAAGAGTCTGCTTCTTGTTGTCGGAGGACTGTTTGCGGCAGCCGGTTTTATGCTGCTCGGCGTTAATCTGTATCAGATGTATCTGATAGGACGTGTCGAATCTTTGAGCGGTATCACCTCAAAAGAGATAGATATAGAATCAAGGGGTGATGATACTGAATGGTTTGAAAATACACATGTTCTTACTACCGAGAATATGATCGTGGGATTCACAAGTGACATAGGAAACAGGAAATTCGGACAAACGGCATTCAGATACAATGAATTGAAGCGTATATATGGATATAATGCCAAGCATAAGGAACTCGGCGGACTTCCGAGTAAGGGAAGGTATCGTATAGTTGTAATTGCATCTGATGATAAGGAATATACTTTATCCGATATTCAAAGTAATGGTTATGTTAATGCAAATGTAATAGAAGAGATGAACGGGATTTATGAGGAATGTAAGAAGAGGATTCCCGAACTTCCTTATGGTCCGGAGAATATGAAATCCCGTAAGTATACATTTCCATATTATGTGCTGATGGCGGGGGAACCCGATCATTGGTATGAGGGAGGAGACGCAGCGCTGCTGTTATCGGATGATATCAGAAAAGATGTTGCAGAATCCTTTGAAGCAGATAACCTTATATATGGATATTCGGATAAGGATGCGATAGTTAAGACATCAATGGAACTTCTCAGCGACGGAAATGCGGAAGTGACCATTAGTTACTTCGGAGATAGAGAAGAAGATATTTCAGACCTCGGAAGTTATCTCGAAGAGCTGTTCGGTGTATGGGGTAATGGTTTCGAATATGATGACCGAATGGTATTTTTTCAGAAAGAATGGATCAAAGACAGTAAGGCAAAAAAAGTCGAGAATTAAGAATATAGGTTTTGGTAACATACGCTCATAAGGAGATGAGCCAATGGACGAACAAAGAGATAAACAGGATGATATGATCATAGAACAGCGTGAAGCGGTAAGGATGATGCAGGATTATATAAGTGAACATATCAGTGAGGAAATCACGATAGAAGAACTTGCAGGATGTGCTTCATTCTCTCCGGGATATGCAAGGAAACTGTTTGAAAAGTATCTGGGTATGACACCGGCGGTTTATATCAGGCGCCTTAAGCTGTCGAAGTCAGCCCTCAGACTCAGAGATGAGAAGCTGTCAGTTCTCGATGTCGCCATGGATATGGGTTTTGGAAGTGTAGACGGATATCAGCGCGCATTCAGACGTGAATTCGGCTGTAATCCCAAGGAATATGCCCTATGCCCTGTTCCAATATGGCTTTTCACACCTAACCTTATCATAAATGACGAAAGGAAAATGAGCGATATGAGCGAAATAAGAAATGTATTTATTCAGGTAATTGAGAAGCCTGCCAGGAAAGTGATCATCAAACGTGGAATAAAGGCTGATGAGTATTTCAGCTATTGTGAGGAAGTTGGCTGTGATGTCTGGGGACTTCTTACCAGTATAAAATCCATAAGCGGTGAACCTGTATGTATGTGGCTTCCTAAGAACATGAGAAAGCCTGTAACAAATGTGTACGTTCAGGGTGTAGAAGTGGAAGAAGGTTATGACGGTAATATTCCGGCCGGATTTGAGATGATAGAACTTCCGGCATCAACATATCTGCTTTTCAGAGGGGAGCCGTTCGCTGATGAAGACTATGTAGCGGCTATCAATGAAATCTGGGAGGCTGAGAAGAAGTATAATCCGGAATTTATAGGATATAAGTGGGATGATACAAATCCTAGGATCCAGCTTGAACCGAGAGGAGAGAGAGGATATATCGAGCTTGTACCGGTAACAAAGGCATAAAGAAAGCGGAGTTCACATTTAAGTGAACTCCGCTATTTATATTAAACATCACACACATTGAAATAGATTTATTTACCAAGTCTGATAGGATCGGTAGTAACAGTAGTTCCGGCACTTGTAACCTGGCATCTGTAGTAGAGTGCCTGTACATGATTCTCCGGATGATTTATATACTCAACGGTGTCGGTGTTTTTACCGTTGTTTATACTATCTACCCATGTTTTGTTATCAAGACTGTACTGCCACTTGTATGAAAGCTCAAGACCTGATGCTGAAACCGAAACTGTGTAGGTTTCGCCTGGAACCAGCTCAACTTTATAACCTGTTGAAGTAACAGAATTGATTACCGGTCTTACATGAACGGTTATTGAATCGGATGCCTTGGTTGTTTCTCCGTCAGATACTACACAGCGATAAAATACATCTCTGGTTGCATCATCAACAATCATAGTAGCCTTACCGTTTCTGTTCGTACGTGTTGTGTCAGCCCAGTTTTTGTTGTCTACACTGTATTGCCAGTTATATGTAAGATTTGTTCCGGTAGCTTCAACAGACATGCTGTATGGTGATTTATGATCTACAGTAATTTCTTTTTCGCTTGTTACCTTCACTGTGAGTTCAGGCTTCGGAGCTTCTGTCACTGCTTCAGTAGTGGCCTCTGTTGTAGCCTCTGTTGTAGCTTCTGTAGTTGCTTCAGTCTTTTCTTCAGTCTTCTTTTCTTCAGATTTTTTATCAGGAGCATTCTGGCTTTTCTTTGCACCGCATAATTCACAGGTGTTTCCGTTCCATTTATGAGCAGATGACTGTTCGGACTCCTCAGGAAAACTTAAGAGCTTTGTTGGAACATTCTTTCCGCCTTCGATCTGATTTGGATATACTTTTGTGATCATATCTTCTGTAGGATATGTTCCGTCATGATTTACAGCATATAAAAAAATGAACAGTTCTGTCATAAATAAATTACTATGATGAATACCGTGCTCAAAAACGAAAAAGTCACAGTTTCCGTTACGCATCTGATTGAAACCTTTCATAACGTGATAAGCCTGCTCATTCATTTCAGGAATGCTGCCTGCCATCATCAGAATATGGCCGGATTCTTTTGAATAACTGTATTTTTGAGTATCGGGATCAGCCTGTAAAAATACTTCATGTGTTGAAGGAGCAGGACTGAGACTTCCAACATATGGGAACTTATCTTTGTATTTACTTCCCGCATATGCTGCAACAGATCCGCCCAGTGACCATCCGGTAATAAAATATCCCTTGGATGTATCAATACTGCAGTCGTAACCGTTATCTTTTATAAGCTTATTAAATGCTCCGTTATCCATCTGATCGATAACAGACGGAAGATTGTTTTTTACGTAATCTCTGAACTTATAAACAGTATCCATATCACTTTTATAATATGTGATCATTGGAAGTATTAAAATCATAGGTGTATCGTATCCTGCGTTTCCCCACCTCGTTAAAGCGTCTGTGACATGTGACACGGCTTTGCTTTCACCAGAAAGTCCATGTACTACTACTCCGGTCTGAAGCTTCCCGGAAACACCCTTAGGAACAAGGATATATCCCCAGTTTCCGTTTGTCTTATTGCCGTACTGGATTGCTTCATATGATACTGATGATGCATGAACTTTTGTTTTTGCGTCGCTGATATATAGAGAGGATAACAAAAGCCCTAAAGCTAAGATAAACGACATAATTCTTCTAGATGCTTTCATCGCTTGTGCCCTCCCCAAATGCTGAAAATGGATAAATACTTTTCTTCAATTCTTGATTCCCTCCTTAATTAGATTAATAGTGTTGGTGTGTGGTGTAATATAAATCAAAATAATTTATATAATTATTACGATAATTATATGACACGTTAAGTATATCAAAGCGAATGGTATATATCAATTGTACACTTTGTATAAATACAATAGTAATAAATAACAATAGACTGATTTTAGCGTATAAGAAACAGGCATTTTGGATGTGAAAAAAATTTTTGAAAAAAGCACTTGACATATTATCAAAAAGATTATAAGATATACCCACGACAGAGATATAAACATTCAGATAATAACAGAATGATAAAAAGAAATCTGCTGAATATAAAAGAGAAGGAGGTACTGAAATGAATAACATGTTTAACGGGATTTTCGGAAAGATAGCACCGGGTATGTGCAGGTTATCAATGAACGGAGGAACGGCCATCAAGACATCCAACGGCTACAAGACCTACGAAGTTACCTCCGGACGGCTTACGAACTGTGACAGTTTCGTATTCAATGTCGGTGAAGAATTCTTCTTCGTTATACCGACAAATAAGGTAAAGGCGGGAGACATTATCCTGGCTAACGGAAAACCGAAATGTGTCATTGAGGCAACTAAGGACAAAATAACAGCAATCAATTATGAGGATTCTACTGTTGAACAGATCCTTCCGGAAAGACACATTTTCATGGGGAACACATATTTCTACGGTAAGATCGTTTCAATGTTCGGAGGTGGACTTGCTAAGGGCAAGGGACCTGGAAAGATAATGAAGTACATGATGCTTTCCGAAATGATGAAGGGAAACGGAAATGCAAATAACAATCTGAACGGAATACTTCCGCTTATGTTGCTCGGTAAACAGAGTGACGGACTTTTCGAAGGACTCTTCGATATGGATGAGGATGACGGAGCAGGGGATGCTTTTGAAGATGACGATGATGTTTGATCGGATTGATGAGTAATTAGTGAAGGTTTTAATGATCGTCTGACGATATATATTTTAGTGAAGGTAAATGTCAATCGGTCAAACAGGAATCGTCAAATAGTGAAGGGATGCAATGCCTGGTCGGGTGAATAAATTAGTGAAGGTTGGAAATGCCCGATCAGGTGATTTGCAAAAAAATGGAGGAAAAGATCAGATAAGACCGAATGGTCGGAAAGGAGGAACATATGGGTAGCGGAATATGGCGAGAAGATACATTCATACAGTATTCAAGAAGAGCAGGAAGAACAGTAGATAAAAAGGGATGCATAGCCGGAAATCTGAGTAATCAGGAAATGTTTGGCGCAAGAACTTTAGACCCGATGCTTGATCCGAAGGATGTAATGAGAGAGTGCTGCGATACAGAAGAACATCTGGAAACAATACCGGTAATCCTGGCGCTTGATGTTACCGGATCTATGGGTCAGGCAGCTGTAGAAGTTGCCAAGCAGCTCAATATCATAATGACGAAGCTTTATGAGAAAGTAAAGGATGTTGAGTTCATGGTAATGGGCATCGGAGATTTCGCATATGACAGATACCCGTTACAGGTTTCTCAGTTTGAATCGGATATAAGGATAGCTGAACAGCTGGATAAAATATATTTCGAGTTTGGCGGAGGCGGGAATGCGTATGAATCTTATACCGCCGCATGGTATTTCGGACTTAATCATGTGAAGCTTGATGCATGGGAAAGAGACCGAAAAGGAATAATCATCACAATGGGTGATGAAGGAGTAAATCCATATCTTTCGGCAGAAAGGATTTATGATATTACAGGCCGTGAAATAGGTGAAGATGTTGAAACAGAGGCTTTGTTCGAAAGCGTTCAGGAAAAATATGAAGTATATCATCTGTTTGTAAATCATCGCATTTACGTAAATAATGGCAGCTTTATCAAAACCTGGGAGAAGATTATGGATAAAGATCATTTCAAGGTTGTAAGACTGAAAGATTTAACAGGTGAGATTATTAAAATTGTTACCTATGAAGCAGGAAACAACTCACTCAGGAGAGGACAGGTTGAACTTCCTATGGCATCAGGAATTGCCTGGTAAGAATGGGAAGTTTTGATCAAGAAGACCATGGTGATAACTGTGAGCTTCGAATAATAAAAAGTTAATTAGGAACCGCAGCTCTACAGGGGGAGCACACGGGGATGTGAAAGGAGGTGACGGTATGCAAAAAGTAAAAGTTGTGATAGGTGCGAACTTCGGCGATGAAGGTAAAGGTATGATTACAGATTTTTTCGCAGCGGAAGCTGAATTGAAGGACGAAAAGGTTTTGGTTATTTGTAGTAACGGAGGCGCACAGAGAGGGCATACCGTCAAATCTCCTTCTGGAATGAGACATGTCTTTCATCATTTCGGATCCGGAACATTTGCGGGAGCTGATACATGGCTTCCCGGATATTTCATCCTTAATCCGATGATCTTCATGAATGAATATGAAGAGCTTCTGAAAGATATGGGTAAAATATATCTGAATCCGGATAGTCCGGTAACGACACCATACGATATGATAATCAATCAGATCATAGAACAGCATAGAGGTGCTGCAAGGCACGGAAGCTGTGGCGTCGGTATATGGGAGACTCTTGTAAGACAGGGAATTCGACTCGGGGACATGATCGAAATGAGTGATGATGAACTGAGAAGTTATCTTACGAGGGATTGCAGAGAGTATATGACATATCGTCTCAAGGAACTCGGTGTTGAAGAGATTTCTGATGAATGGAATAGAATACTATCTGATAAAGGACTTATAGATAATTATATCTTGGATTTCAGACTTATGTGCAGTCTGACGGAGCTCCGGGAAGCCGATATATTGGCTGACTATGATACGGTAATATTCGAGAATGGTCAGGGACTCCTGCTCGACAGATGCAGAAAAGAGTATGGATGTAATACAACCCCAAGTAGTACAGGACTTCGCAATCCGGCGGAGCTGATCCGAGAATATATGCATATGAGAAAAGATGCAGCAGCTCATAATAGGAGCAGCAGGCATCATGAAAAAATAGATGTTGAAGTCTGTTATGTGACAAGATCTTATGTGACAAGACACGGTGCAGGCAGATTTGAAGGAGAGTGTGATAAGGCTGAGATAAATGCAGCCATGTCAGACCTGACAAATGTACCGAATCCTTATCAGGGAACAATAAGATACGGAAAACTGGATATTAAGGCTCTAAAGAAAAGAATAAGAGAAGACTTCGACAGTGAAAGGTTTCCGGTCGAATGTGAAGCACATATGAGTATAGCGCTTACACATTTAAATGAATATGACAGTCCGTTCAGCGAAGAAGCTGATTATATATCGGATGGGGAAACCCGAGAAAGAATCTACCGAACAGATGGTAGAGTTAATTACGCCAGAAAAACTGCATAATTCAGTGCATGTTTTTTATCCTCACACACAGCCCTGTCAGCCAGATGATAAATGGTTGACAGGGCAAAATTAATGTGGTAGTATCTTATTATCATTCTGAGAATAAGAAAGAGGGATACAATGATTATTCTTACAGCTATTTCGATAATTATATTTCTATATTTTATAAATTTTTTAGGATGTTTTTTAAATCCGGATCTTTATTCGAAATATGACAGGCTATTGAACAGAGACCCATTTTTCAGTTATCCGCAATCAGTAAAAAAGCAATTATATGGATCCTCGAATTTGTTTGATGTGCTTTTCGGAAAGATAAGTGTTAAGTCAGGAGAATTCTGGGTATATTTAAACAGATGGATGATGCTGGTTATGATACTGGCAATCGCTGCACTGATAGTCAACAGAATACTGATCATCAAGAAAAGAATTCCGGAGTATAAAGCAGACATTTTTATATATGCAGGTGTTCTTGAGGGAGTGGTTATATATATTCTCACCCCGGTTCTTTTTGCAAAATATAGTTTAAAATATTTCTTTGTATCAAAGCCGGGAATAGTATGTTTATTGTTCATTTCTTACTGTATTACAATGTTATTGGTATGCCATTTCAGCTATAAGAAATCGACGGCGTATAATAATCTGGTTCATCCGGACAGTGAGAAAAAAGAAGATGAACTGTTAGAAGATGAAAAGAGAATAAAGACTTTAAAGAAGGTCGGTATTGTCGGAATTATTCTTTTTGAGATTACTCTTATTTATTGGTTCAGGCCGTTTAAAATCTGCATGGATTATAGGAAAAATTACGGAAGCTATGAGAAGGAAGATCATGCGAGAAGAACTGATTTGGAAGAGGCTTATCTCGGAAATTATCAGAATAAGGCCGTAAGTACGGAAAAGGGACTTTTCTTTATAGCGTCCTCCGAGAAAGGGAAAGGTAAAGAAGGCGATTATAAAATTGTAAAGAAAATGGATAGTGACGGAAATGTAACCGAAGTATATAGAAGCGAGGAAAATCATTATTCCATAGGATATCATGAGGGATATATCTATCTGGCGAATGAATATGAAATTATAAAAGTAGATGTCGATACAGGTGAATCGGAGCAGATAATAGTACCGGAAAATAAACAGCAGATTCAGGACTTTTGTATAATTGATGATAGATTATATGTTCAAAGTACAACTTCATATGTAGAGATGAAAAAATTACATTATGATCCGGATAAAATAGAGAATAAGATAGTATATTTCGAGATTAAAGGCGATACATTGTCGGATCCGGTTTTATATCTCAGTGATGTTATTGATAGATATGACTCACATTTTGATGGAGAAATCCTGAGTTATTATCTGGTTTACGGTAGTGATTATCATGGATATTATAATTTAAGGAGGCAGTCTTTCGGACAGTATAAGTATATTATGGACAAGAAACCGCTTTCTCCTCAGGGGTCAGAAAACCATCTTTCGATATCTGAACGAGATATTCCGAGTGCTGACATTCCGGATGTGGGATCTTTCAATGTTCATAATGGTGCGATATATTATATTCATCTTTTGGAAGATGGATTTGAAATCTGTAAATGCGGTATGGACGGAACAGGTTCGGAAGTGATCGATACATGCACTGACGGAATCGATTATAGAGATATCGATATTGAGGCTTTCAGAATGGCAATATCCGATAATAAAATACTTGTTTATTCAACTCCGGCTTATGCCACAGATGATGAAACAAATGATATGGAATGGATAGACAGTGTTGAGTATGTTGTTGATCTGAAATAGTATTATAAGGATGAAGGGAGTAACAAAAATGGGCCTTTTCAATATGTTTGGTAGACGGAATAACGATAAGGATAATACTAATAATGATATAGATAAGATTGAAGTATACAGAAATATTGTAAAGCTGATAGATACAAACGGCGTGGTTTCCGAGAGGCTGAATAAGTGTTTTGATGATCCGAAGGCGTATTTTAATGAGTATCGGGATAATTATGATGACAGATGTATGGAAGAAGATGAAGATAACGATACGATCATCTGGATCGGAATGGTAGATGCTTTTCAGGATAATGATCTTTTGGTTGAAATGGATTGGAAAGTGGAACGGGACGATTTTGTTTACTGCATTAAAGGTATTTTGGGAGATAAGTCCCTTCCTATAGAGGAAACATGGTTTGATGAAGAGGAAGAATTTACTCAGTGGGCGACAATACTAAATGAGAAATGGGCTGCTTCAGGATATGTTCTGGCCGATATGGATATAGATAGTGACAGCTACTGTGTATTTATAACCGATATGGAAACTTATGAAAAACTGGTTACGGAGGCTCGAAAAGCAGGACAGAGAATAGACCTGGCCCAGAATATGTGATGGGATTGTTACTATTCATAGTAATATACCCAAAATAAATGCTTGACATTATGATAAGCCTTATCTATAATGATATTATCATAATGATAATAAGGAAAGAAGGGAAGGAGCTTGATTATGGGTGATATAAAATCTGATGATGTTTATGAAGAAAATGTAAATAAAGAAAAACATTTTAAGAAAATCTGGCTTATTGTTTATATAGCTATGCTTGTAATCGTGAGCTGGGTTTTTCCGGGATTTTCATTTTTGTATGGTAATCAAAAAGGATGGGATTCGGGAGAAACGGCTATGGGCCTTTTCTTCTTCTATGTTCCGTTAGGTCTTGCAGTGACAATCTTACTTTATACGATAGTTACGGGAGATATTAAGAAAGCGCTTATTGCTTATGTGGTATGTATGCTTCCATGGATGTTTGTACCATTTGTCGGATCTATAGGATTTGCACTTATGTTTGGAGGAGGAGCAGTGATTGTCGGAGTGATCGGATGGTTTATAAATCTGGTAGTGGTCAATCCGATGATAGATAAACGCTTCAGACAAAAGACGGATATGATCAGAAAGCAGGAAGAAGTTACTTTGTGATAGTTAATGATCTGAAACGGTCGGATTTATATATGTGTTGAGGATTATATGGAAAGGATAGGAAGTATGGATAATAATCAGAATTACAATTCGCAGCCGCAGGGATATGGCCAGCAGGGATATCCGCAGCAGGGAACACCGCAGGGGTACGGTCAGCAGGGCTATCCGCAGCAGGGAACACCGCAGGGGTACGGTCAGCAGGGCTATCCGCAGCAGGGAGCACCGCAGGGGTATCCGCAGCAGGGAGCACCACAGGGATATCCGCAGCAGGGAGTGCCACAGGGATATCCGCAGCAGGGAGCACCGCAGGGGCATCCGCAGCAGGGAGTGCCACAGGGATATCCGCAGCAGGGAGCACCGCAGGGCTATCCGCAGCAGGGAGCACCGCAGGGGAACGGTCAACAGGGCAGACCATATGGAAATCCGCCAAGGAAGTTCGGACTGGTTGCCGGCATCATCATGGTTGTGGGAGTGATTCTTGTTATCGGAGTAGTGGCTATATTATGGAAGGCCAAGGGCGGCAATAAGCCGGGTGGACGAGAATATTTTATAAAGAATAACTGGAATGAGATACATGGAAACTCTTATCTTGTACCGGAATCAGATGGTACATTTAAGTATTATAAGGATAAGGGTGTTTATGATAATTACTATTATGAAGGACATTATGAATATTATAGTGGAGAAGAGGCTTATAGGTATGTTACCGAGAATCTCAGCAGTTACGGAGTGACTAAAGAAGAGCTTGATCAGATAATTGCAATGAATCCGCAGTATACCAAGGAAAACCTGGTGTGCTTTGTTCTTTATAATGAAAAGTGCTGGATTGACGGAGAAAATACATTAGAGGGACAAGGTACTGTGACTTCACCATATTATGGCTGTTATATAGAAGGACAAGGCCTTGATGTGGCAAATATGAATATGGCTGAGTATTATTTCTTTACTCCGGAAAGTAAATGAGCTAAATAAAATACATTTTATCAAAATGATAATTTCTCCTTGACATACAGTTTTTAGGGATTTATAATCATATTATCATCATGATAATATGTTCGGATAAGGAAGGTTTTAAATCCGGATAATTTAGGGTTATAAAGTAAAAAATGTGTAGGGGAGATAAGAAATCATGGACAACAATCTGTATTATAATTCGCAGAGTCAGAATTATTCACAGCCCGGATTGATGCAGGGATATGGTCAGCCGGGATATCCACAGCAGGGCTACGGCCGGCAGGGATATCCGCAGCATGGAGTGATGCAGGGCTACGGCCGGCAGGGATATGGTCAGCCGGGAGTGATGCAGGGCTACGGCCAGCAGGGGTACCCACAGCAGAGAGTGATGCAGGGCTATCCGCAGCAGGGAACGCCACAGGGATATCCGCAGCCGCTGATGCCGCAGGGGAATCCGTATTCTGCCCAAAAGAATAATACAGGACTGATTGTTGGAATTATTTTGGCGATAGGCTTTTTCATTATTCTTGGGATAATCGGTGCAGTGATGAAGAGTCACGGAATTCTGGGAACGGACAGTTCCGCTTCGACAAAAGTAGATCTGCTGGCAGAAAATAACTGGGTTGAAACATACAGCAATTCATATCTGGTTCCTGAACCGGGAAACAAATTCAGGTACTACAAGGATAAAGGCGTTTATGATAATTATTATTATGAAGGTCATTATAAGTTCCTGAAGGGCGAAGATGCTTATAAGTATTTAACAGAGGATCTTGGAAGATACGGTGTGACTAAAGAAGAGCTGGACGAAAAGTTTGCATTATATGATAAATATGATAAGTCAAATTTAATATGTCTCATTTTGGAAAATGAGAAATGTGTTATTGACGGAAATGATTTATATAGTGATTCGGGCACGGTGATCACGCCATACTATGGTTTTTATATTCAGGATGGCGGAAGTATCGCTCTTGATATTACCAATATGAATCAGGCGGAATATTATTATTTTGTACCTGAGGGCAAGTAGCGGAATATTACTATTTTGTACCTGAAGGTAAGTAGCGGAATATTACATTTTATGCCTGAAAGTAAGTAATGAATTTAGGATAATTACAGGATCATTTTAGGGATGATCTTAAGCTGAACCTGTAATTATCTTATTTTTTCAAAAATGATATTATCAAAATAATAAAAATAGATTGTTTTTGTAAATAAAAAAGGATATATTATTAACTATATACAAACCAGAACGGAGGAGAGATCGAAGTGAGAGAATATAAGATGTCAAAAGAGGAAAAGGAATTTCTGAAGTCATATGATATTTCAGCATTTGAGCGCCCGTCTCTTACGGCAGATATAGCAGTGTTTGCTATTCTGAAGGAAGAAGAGAGTGAAGAATATAGAAAAGATCCGGTGCAGAAACTGGGCGTTCTTCTTATCAAAAGAGGAGGCTTTCCGTATAAGGATTACTGGGCACTTCCGGGTGGATTTGCACAGAAGGGTGAAGAACTTCGCGATACAGCACTTCGTGAGCTGAGAGAGGAAACATCAGTTGACAGTGCATTTCTTGAGCCGTTCGGCTTTTTCAGTGCTCCGGACAGAGATCCGAGAGGATGGATTACTTCACAGGCTTATCTTGCTCTTGTTGATGCATCAAAATGTAATGTCGCTTCAGGAACCGATGCGGGTGAAGCTGCCTGGTTCACGATCGATATAAACATGAGTGAGATGAAGAAGCATGTTAAGGCTAACTCTGCAGAGATAAATACCAGATATGAACTGGTTTTCGAGAATAAATCACTTGGTGAAAGGATTGAATCGATCGTTGAAGAGACGAGAACTTTCTCCGATCATCATGAGACAGTAAATTATGAAATAATAGAAGGCGGAAGACTCGCATTTGATCATGCAGAGATCATAACCAGAGCGTTCAAGTCACTTCATGAGAAGGCAGATGACGCGGGCAGAATAATCTTTGACCTTATGCCTGAGAAGTTTACGCTTTACAGCCTTCAGGAAGCATATGAGATCGTTCTCGGAGAGAAGCTTCTCACACCAAACTTCAGAAGAAAGATTGCTCCGTTTGTAATAGAAACAAGTGAAATGCTCGGCGGAGCGGGCCACAGACCTGCAAAGCTTTTTAAGAGAAATCTGGAAGCGTTCTACAACTAGACGATAGATAAGACGGGGCTGGAATAGGGTTTAGATAATAATCCTTGAATAAAAGGCTTGAAATGATGTATTATGAGAGATAGATTTCTTATTCAAATTCGTTGAAAGTTAAGAGGTAAAGGATTATGAAGTTAGAACCAATCGTTCAGTCGCTTCTGGATACAGATCTGTACAAGTTCAATATGGATCAGGTTATTTTCCATAAGCACACCGATCTTTGCGGACAGTATTATTTTAAATGCAGAAATGAAGGAATAGTATTTACACCTGAGATGATTCAGGAGATTACAGAGCAGGTTGATCATCTGTGCTCACTGACATTTAAGAATGAAGAACTTGATTATCTTCGTTCTATCCGATTCATCAAGGATGACTACGTAGAATTCCTCAGACTTTGGCATCCGATCAGAGATTATGTGACTATAAGAGCTAAGGAAGACGGCGGACTTACTGTTATCGTTGACGGACCTCTCTTCTCGGCAATGCAGTTTGAGATTTATCTTCTTGAGATCATCAATGAAGTATATTTCCGTATGGCATTTGATTATGAGAAGCTCAGAGCCGATGCAGAGAAGCGTCTTGACGAGAAGATCAAGGCTATGAACGACGGAACTTACACATTTAAGTTTGCGGAGTTCGGATGCAGAAGAAGACTTTCACGTGAGTGGGAGGATGTAGTTGTAAGAAGATTCTGTCAGGAGACACAGAGCTGTGTTGGTACATCAAATGTGTACCTTGCCATGAAGTACAATGTAACTCCTATCGGAACATACGCACATGAGTTCGTACAGATGTATCAGGGAATCGATTCGATCCCTCTCGCATATACAAATCATCATGCTATGCGTGACTGGTACAATGAGTATCAGGGTGATAACGGAACTGCTCTTACAGATACAGTTACCACAGACCTGTTCCTTCTCGACTTTGACCGTGCAATGGTCAACAACTATTCGGGTGTTCGTCACGACAGCGGCGACCCGTATGAGTGGGGCGAGAAGATCATCAATCATTACAAGAGCTACGGAGTTGATCCGAAGACAAAGCTTCTTCTCTTCAGCGACAGCCTGGATTTTGACAAGGCTCAGCAGCTCTATGATTACTTCAAGGATAAGTCAAAGGTATCCTTCGGTATCGGAACCTTCGTTTCAAACGATACATATGAGGAAGCGCTTAACATCGTTATCAAGCTTCAGTATGTAAACGGTCGTCCGGTTGCTAAGCTTTCCGATTCACCAGGAAAGTCAATGTGCAGAAACGAGGAGTTCTTAGATTATCTGAGACGTTCTGTGGAATACAGACTTACAAGATCGAAGATGAATCATGTTGTTAAATAATTGACTTATAATAAGCGTTTCACGTTCGGAGGTGCTTTCGTACGTGAGACGCTTAATTTGCATTATAGGCAAATTAATTATAGTATATACTGTGAGATATATGATGGTATGGACCTGCGGCGGATAGCTTGAGGTGGAATAAGATATAAAATGGGGGACATATGGATAAATACGATGATCTGAAATATGCAAAGCTTGATACGGACAGGGAAACAAGGACCGGATTTCCGGAGGTTGTTTTCTGTGAGGGAAAGCCGGATGAATATCTGATAGGTATATATAAGAGGCTGATCGAGCATGACGGAAGAGTCTTCGGTACGAGGGCATCTGAGCATCAGTATGAGGTGATCAGAGAGGTTATTCCGGAAATAGAATATAATAAGGTATCGAGAATTCTGAAGTATGATCCGCTCAGGAAAGCAGCCCGCGATGAGTCGGATGACAGATCGGGAAAAGGAGCGGAGTCAGAGGGCATCGGCCTTATTGCGGTATGTACAGGTGGTACTGCGGATATTCCGGTTGCCGAGGAAGCTGCAGAAACAGCGGAATATTTCGGCGGAAAGGTCAGGAGAATATATGATGTAGGAGTCAGCGGCATTCACAGAGTCCTTTCCAAGGCTGACGAGATAAGAGAAGCAAATGTTGTAATTGTAATTGCGGGAATGGAGGGTGCACTTGCCAGTGTTATAGGTGGCCTCGTGGAGAATCCCGTAATTGCGGTGCCGACTTCGGTCGGCTATGGTGCAAGCCTCGGTGGGCTTTCGGCACTTCTTACGATGATCAATTCCTGTGCAAATGGAATAACCGTTGTCAATATTGACAACGGTTATGGTGCAGGGTATGTTGCAACCCAGATTAACAGACTTGCTGAAAGAAAATGTTAAAAAGCCGATAATGTATAAAGAATGAAAAATACAATGATCATTATTATGACAAAAAGAAATGAAGCAACACCGGTCATCGGATTTTTTTGATTCTGAGGTCTGCTTGTTCGAATAATAGACTGAGGCGGGCGATAAGCCTGATTCAGCTGAGTCTTCTGGTACATTTTATCAGGATATGCATTCTGTAAATGTGTCGGAGGCGTCTGATATCCGTGATTATGAGACGTAGAACCGAAACTTCTGTTCCAGTATTCTTGAAGTTCCGGATGGATATCTTCTGTAGAATATGTGGCATTCAGCACAATTCCCGAGTTGTGTTCAACGGTCTCGGAGCGCGTTCTGTATATTTTACCGCACTTCGGACAGAGGCCGACATACATATGATAATCGAATTTGTTTCCGCAATGTTGACAGATAACCTTCATTTACAAATCTCCTTCCCCAAGAAAGATTTATTTTAATGCGATAGCTGTTGCTACGCAGTTTATATATTGTAATAGCCATTTCATATTATATCAGAATTAAATATATTGCTTCAATATATTATATTTGCAATAAGGCTTAATATTCTTTATACTATAACATGTGGGTGAAATGTTTTTTTAAGCAACTTTTTACAATATGTTGTCATATGGATCAGGGGTAAGATGAGCAGATCGATTTATATAGAATGTAATACAGGTATAAGCGGAGATATGTCCGTTGCCGCACTTCTTGATCTGGGGGCAGACAGAGAAGTGCTGGATAAAATGCTTGCCAGCCTGAAGACGGTTGTCGGCGGCTTTGATGTAAAGATATCAAGGGTTGCAAAGGCCGGGATAGGAGCTTGTGATTTTGATGTAATTCTGGATAATGACAATCATGATCATGATATGGATTATCTGTACGGCCATAATCATAATGACGGCCATCATCACGAACATGATCATCACCATCATCACCACGACGAAGATGAGCACGGTCATCACCATCATGAGGATGAGCACGATCATCACCATGAAGACGAGCACGGTCATCACCATGAAGATGAGCACGGTCATCACAATGAAGATGAGCACGATCATCATCATGAAGACGAGCACGGTCATCATCACCACGATGAACATGGCCATCACCACCATGAAGACGGACATGGCCACCATCATCATGAGCATAGAAGTTTCCATGATGTAAAGGCGATTATAGAGAAGACTGAAATGAGTGAAGGCGCAAGAAGCCTTGCTCTTAAGATATTCGGCATTGTAGCAGAGGCAGAAGGAGCGGTACATGACAGACCGGTGGATGAGGTACATTTCCATGAGGTCGGAGCCGTGGATTCTATAGTTGATATTCTTTCGGCGGCTGTCTGCTTTGATGATCTTATAAAGAAGAATGATATTCAGAAATGTATCGTAACACGTCTTGTTGACGGATGCGGAACGATAAGATGCCAGCATGGTGTGATTCCGGTTCCGGTACCGGCAGTTATGAAGATAGCTGAGCAGACCGGTGTGAAGATAGCGATAACAGAAAGACAAGGCGAATATGTAACTCCGACGGGAGCAGCATTTGCAGCAGCGGTTAAAACAGATGATAAACTGCCTGAGAGCTTCAGTGTTCTGAAAGTCGGAATCGGTGCAGGTAAGAGAGATTATGATATTCCGGGCATGGTAAGAGCTTTGATAATAGAGGGCTGACCGGATAAGGAGGGACAGAGTAATGGCATTAAATCCCGTTGATCTTGTGACATTGGGATCAAAGATACAGACATTTAAAGAACAGCATCCGAAGTTTCCTGCATTTGTAAAGAAGGTAGGTAAGGAAGCTATAGCCGAGGGTGCAGTGCTGGAAGTTAAAGTGACATCGACAGAAGGACAGGACTATGTAACCAATCTGAGACTTACTTCTGAAGATGTGGAACTGCTGAATACCATATTCGGTAAGTAAATCGTTACAAAAAAGCTGAATCAACCATCGATTTTTTGTGAAATATTCCAAAATAATAAATTCTTAAAAAAAGTGGTTGAAATTCTTAAAAGCTTGTAATATACTAACAAAGTGCTTTTGATAAGCACCTCGTATGAATACGGGCCGCTAGCTCATTTGGTAGAGCACCTGACTCTTAATCAGGGTGTGCGGGGTTCGAGCCCCCGGCGGCCCACTCCAGGAGGGCTGAGGACTTTGTGTAGACAAGGTTTTTGGCTCTTTATTTTTTTAAAAAAAGTATTTATTTCAAAGGAGGTATTTGAAATGATTTGTCCAGTGTGTGGAAATCAGTTACCAGATGGTTCAGTATCATGTAATGTATGTGGAACTTCATTACAGTCAGCACAGCCGCAGGCACCGCAGTTTAATCCGCAGAATAGTCAGCCTACAGCACCACAGCCGCAGTTTAACCCACAGGCAGGTCAGCCTACAGCACCACAGCCACAGTTTAATCCGCAGGCTGGTCAGCCACAACAGTTTGGACAGGCTCAGGCTCCTAAGGCGGCCGGAACAGGTGCTCCATTTGATATGAGCGTTTTAGTGGAGAATATTAAGAATCCTCTGATGCTTCTTCCTATTATCGGAGCTGTTCTTACTCTTTTATCAGCATTTTTACCATGGGTTAAAGTGTCTGTATTTGGATTTTCGGAATCAGGTAATCTCTGGCAGTTTGGTGGATTTTATATATTTACAGCTTTAATTTTGATCCTTGGTTCACTTTGCGTTGTTGCTCTTAAGTTCAGAGTACTCAATCTTCCGTTCCTTGAGAAATTAAAGCAGCTTCCATACAGTTTCTTCTATGTTCCTGGATTAATGCTTGTATTATTCCTTCTTACTACTATTTTTATAGGTGGTGCAATGGGAGAAGTTGGTGGACTTGCAAGTGTAAAGTATACTGTTGGATGGTTCTTTGCACTTCTCGGACTTGCAGGAATTACAGTTGATGCTGTTCTTCAGTTTGTTAAGAAGCAGGATTATTATTTATAAGATATTTTGGACATTATAAGACAATACAGCGCCATGCCCTGAATGGGGTATGGCGCTTATATATTGTATATGCGCACAAGCTTGCTTGTGTGAGGATATGAATGACGTAGAATAAAAGGAATGTGCGTCTATGTATAAGAATGATACGATATGTGCTGTTGCTACGGGAATGGGACAGTCGGCCATAGGTATTATCAGGATAAGCGGACCTGAGGCAATAGAAGTTTCCGATAGATTGTTCAGAGGACGCAGGAGATTATCCGAGTTACCGAGCTTTACGGCTGCATTCGGTCACATTTATGACGGCGATAAAAAAATGGATGAGGTTATAGCTCTTGTGATGAAGGGACCTCATACCTATACTACCGAGGATACGGTTGAGTTGGACTGCCACGGCGGTCCGCTTGTCATGAGAAGAATCATGGAACTTCTTGTAAAGGAAGGAATCCGTCCCGCAGAACCGGGAGAATTCACAAAGAGAGCGTATCTTGGCGGAAGAATCGATATGACCGGAGCAGAGGCCGTGATGGACGTGATAAATGCAGAGAATGATATGGCGCTTCAGTCATCGCTCGATCAGCTTTCGGGAAGTCTCAGGAAGGCAATCACGGAATTGAGAGATAAGATCCTCTACGAGACTGCATTCATTGAATCGGCGATTGACGATCCCGAGAATTACAGCCTGGACGGCTACAGCGAGAAGCTTGATGGGGTTATTAATGATGTTGCGGCATCGATAGATAAACTCATTGAGACCGGAGATGAAGGACGTATCATTAAAGAAGGAATCCGTACGGCAATAGTCGGAAGACCTAATGTCGGTAAATCCTCTATTATGAATATGCTTACGGGAACCGACAGAGCGATCGTTACCGATATTGAAGGAACGACGAGAGATACTCTTGAAGAGTATATAAGCTTCGGTGGCATTACGCTTAAGCTGATAGATACTGCCGGAATCAGATATACAGATGATGCAGTAGAGAAAATCGGTGTCGACAGAGCTATCGAATCTATGGAAAAAGCAGATCTTGTAATGTTAGTACTTGACAGTTCGGAGTCTCTGAACGAAAATGATATTCGACTTATCGAGATGATAAGGGATAGAAAGTATATAGTTCTTGTAAACAAGAGCGATATGGAATCTGTTCTCGGAGATGGAGATCTCGGTGGACTTGATAAGGACAGGATCATTCAGATATCTGCAAAAAGCGGTGAAGGCTTTGACCTCCTGAGAGACAAGATCAGAGAAATGTTCTTCAGCGCAGAGATAGATTTTAATAATCAGATATATATAACAAATGTGCGGCATAAGGCTTCGCTTATCAGAGCGAAGGAAAGCCTCGACAGAGTAAAGGCAAGTATCGAAGACGGAATGGGAGAAGACTTCTATACTATAGATCTGATGGCTGCATATGAATCACTTGGAGAAATAATCGGAGAAACGCTCGAAGATGACCTCGCAGACAAAATTTTCAGCGAGTTTTGTATGGGCAAGTAACAAACGAGCGAAGCGAAGTTTGTTAGTATCGGAAAGTAAAAAAGTAACAAAAGAGATGAAGTGATGAACGTAGAAGAAACCTATGACATTGTAATAATCGGTGCGGGACATGCGGGCTGCGAAGCTGCTCTTGCTGCGGCAAGACTTGGCTTCGAGACTATCATGTTTACGGTAAGCATGGACAGCGTGGCACTTATGCCATGTAATCCTAACATCGGCGGAAGTTCGAAGGGACATCTGGTTAGAGAGATAGATGCTCTCGGCGGGGAAATGGGAAAGAATATAGATAAGACATATATTCAGTCCAAGATGCTGAATGTATCGAAGGGACCTGCTGTTCATTCACTTAGAGCTCAGGCTGATAAGGTTGAATATACGAAGCAGATGAGACTGACCCTGATGAGGGAACCTCATCTGACGCTCAGACAGGCAGAGGTTACCGAACTTCTTACCGAAGAGGTTATGGGGGGTTCTGCCGGAAATAACGATACAGAGAAAAGCAGCAGTTCAAATGGAGAGATCCATAGAAGAGTTACAGGCGTAAAAACCTACTCGGGGGCTGTATATCATGCAAAGGCAGTAGTTCTCTGTACGGGAGTATATCTGAAGGCAAGATGTATTTACGGTGATACCATATATGAAACCGGACCGAACGGTCTTATGGCAGCAACCGGACTTTCGGCATCACTTGAAGCGTCGGGAGTACATTTAAGAAGATTCAAGACAGGAACACCTCCGAGAATAGATAAGAAGTCCGTCGACTTCTCAAAGATGGCGGAGCAGAAGGGCGATGAGCATATACAGCCGTTCTCGTTTACCAACAAGGAGGAGGACATCTGGAGAGAACAGATATCCTGCTGGCTTACATATACAAATGAGGAGACTCATCAGGTTATTAAGGATAATATAGACAGGTCGCCACTTTATTCGGGAGTTATCCATGGAACGGGACCAAGATACTGCCCGTCGATCGAGGATAAGATAATGAAATTCCCGGATAAGGACAGACATCAGCTCTTCCTTGAACCTGAAGGAGAGTTTACCGATGAAATGTATCTGGACGGAATGTCATCATCCATGCCGGAGGATGTTCAGTACAGAATGGTCCATTCGGTACCGGGACTTGAACATGCTAAGATAGTGAGACCTGCTTATGCGATAGAGTATGACTGCATATCCGCAACGTCGCTTAAACCGTCGCTGGAATCGAAGGTTGTTGACGGCCTGTTTTCTGCGGGACAGATGAACGGAAGCAGCGGTTATGAAGAGGCCGGAGCACAGGGACTCATCGCGGGAATCAATGCCGCAAGACTTCTTTCGGGTAAAGATCCGGTAGTTCTCTCAAGAGCGGATGGATACATCGGAGTATTGATAGACGATCTCGTAACCAAGGAGACTGCCGAACCATACAGAATGATGACCAGCCGTGCGGAGTACAGACTTCTTCTTCGTCAGGACAATGCAGATCTCAGGCTTACGGATATAGGACATGAGATCGGACTCATAGATGATGCAAGATATGAGCTGTTCTCAAAGAAACGTGAGATCATCACTTCAGAGATCGAGAGACTGAAGAATACATTTGTCGGTGCAAATAAACATCTGCAGGAATTCCTTGAAGAGAAGGGCTCTATGCCGATTGCGACAAGAGTTTCACTTGCGGATATTTTAAAAAGACCGGAAATGAGTTATAATGATATAGTTAGCCTCGGAAAACTGGCCGATCAGGTTTACGGAAAGAATAACGGACAGGCAGAAGAGGGTGAGTTTTGTGAAGGCGGCTTCGGAGGAGAAATAGAGATTCCGGAAGAGCTTGACCGAAATGAGATAGTAAGACAGATAGAAATACAGATCAAGTATGAGGGCTATATAGACAGGCAGCATGCGCAGGTTGAACATATGAGAAAACTTGAGGAGAAGAAGATACCTCAGGATATCGATTACAGCGAAGTGCGAAATCTGCGAATAGAAGCCAGACAGAAGCTTGAGAAGATCAGACCGGAGTCAATCGGTCAGGCGTCCCGTATATCGGGAGTATCGCCGGCAGACATTTCAATGCTGATGCTTTATCTGAAGAATTAATAAACAACCAGAGGAACAACTTCAATATGAATTATATTGTATTTGATCTTGAGTGGAATCAGAGCCCTATCGGGCAGGCGGGAGAACACCCGAGAATGCCGTTCGAGATAATTGAAATCGGTGCAGTTAAGCTGGATGAAAACTACAATGTTATAGATGAATTCTCCAGACTTGTAAAACCGAAGATTTACACAAAACTTCATAAAATCATCAAACAGATGCTGAGCTATGATGAGAAGGATCTGAAAAAGGACGGAGTTCCTTTCAAACAGGCCTGTGCGGAGTTCCTGAAATGGAGCGGGGAGGATTCGGTGTTCTGTACATGGGGATCATCAGATCTTTTCTATCTGCAGAACAATATGGATTTCTACTATATGGATAAGCTTCAGTTCCCACTCAAGTATTATAATATCCAGCAGATATTTGCCGATAAGTTTGATCCTGACGGAAATATATGGAAACTGGAGAAAGCGGTCGAAGAGCTGGGACTAAGTGAAGAAGAACCTTTCCATACGGCCGTGAATGATGCAAGATATACCGCAAGGGTACTTGAAGCCGCGAAGCTCGGAGATATAACCGATAAATATACCTTTGATATATACAGGCATCCGAAGAAATACGAAGATCGAGTTGAAGCCTTTCATGACGGAAGACTGGATGAGATTTCCGAAGAGTTCGCATCGAAGCGTGCGGCGATGTCCGACAAAGAGCTGTCGATGATACGATGTGTAAAATGCAAGCGGAAGACCAGCAGGAAGATCAAATGGTTTGCTGCCTCAGCCACAACCGATGTGGCCGTCGGAAAATGTCTGTACCACGGATTTATGGAGGGTGTGATTAAATGTAAGTCCGTAGGAGACAGTACAGATAATGTATTTATCCTCAAGAAGACGATTCCTATTTCAAGAAAAGAATATGAAAATATAAAGAAAAAGGAATTGCAGGTATACGAGAAAAAAAGAGAAAAGGAGCGTCAGAGACGTGAAGCTGCAAGAGAAGCAGCCGCTGCCGCAAAAGCGAAGAAGCAGTGATTAAAAAAAGAGCCCTAGAGGGGCTCTTTTTTTATGACTCCGGCTTTACGCGGATAGCGTTTGGATGTAACGGAAGTCTTCTTTATTATAACGAAGCTTCGTCCGATATCCGAATCCGGAAGAGTGAGAGAAGGACATTCGCTTAGTTCTCCTCCGAGTTTTTTAATTGCTCCGGATGCGGCATTCAGTTCTTCTGAAATGTCAGAGGATTTATAAGCTATAAAGCTGCCGCCCTTCTTTACAAAAGGAAGAGTATATTCGGTAAGAACCGAGAGATTGGCAACCGCTCTGGAAACAGCATAATCAAAGCCTTCACGAAGGGAGCTGTCGCGTGCCCCATCCTCTGCACGGCTGTGTATAGCTGTAATGCCGGTAAGCCCGAGCTCAGTAATCACTTCATCAAGGAATCTGACTCTCTTCTGAAGTGAATCCAGCAGAGTAACATTCAGCTTCGGGAAAACTATCTTCAGAGGGATTCCGGGAAAGCCTGCGCCGGTGCCTACATCTATGAGACTGCATTTTCCTGACAGAGCATCCTCTGTGAACTTTGGATATGCAGAGGCAAGAGATATACTGTCGGCAAAATGCTTCAGGGCAAACTCCTCTTCATCTGTTATAGCCGTCAGATTCATAACCTTGTTCTTTTCAACCACCATTTCATAGTAGGTATTCAGTTGTTCAAAGCCGGCCTCGTCAATGGTGACAGACAGGGCTGACAGATATTCTTTCAGTTTTTTCATGTCAAACATTATAAAATAACAGGCTTTCATTTACAACAGGAATAAAAGATTAATTATTGATGAATATAGTATTTCAAATTATAAAAATGGTTTGACAAAAAAAATCAAAGTGTTATTATCTCTTTATTGTGGTTTATTATGCTCAAAAAGAAAAAATTAAGAGGGGACTCATCGGATGAAGGCAATCAGAGTGGTAGGCTGTATACTTGCAGCTCTTCAATTTTTAATATCGGTATTTTTGGTTTATATGCTATATGTGACTAAACTGGTGCCATTTAAAATTATGGTTATAGTGGCGGTTGTTCTCGCACTTCTTCCTATTATAGTTGTTATAATGATGAAGGGTAAGAAGAGTGCGCTGGTCGGAATGCTTCTATCGGTCATAATGAGTGGAGTCCTTTGCTATGGTATATATTTTATAGGTTCAACCAACAAAGCTCTTGATGATGTTACAGGTAATAAGACAGAGGTTGAGCAGGTTAATGTATATGTAGCTGTTGATGATCCGATTGATTCGATCAATGCGGCAGCGGCTGCAGGCTATGCGTTTGGAGTTATAAAGAGTGATGATTCCGAAGGTGTTAACGATGTAATATCACAGATTAACAGTGATCTCGGAATGAATATAACGATTGCTGAGTTTGAATCTGTAAATGATCTTGCGATTGCATTTGATAACAAGCAGATTCAGTCATTTATCATCAATTCAGGAATGCTCGGACTTCTTGAAAGCTCGGAAGGATATGAGAATTATTCTTCAAAGCTTAAGATAATAATGGAGAAGGAAGTTGAGTCACAGATTGTTGAGCAGGTTGAAGATAAGGCACCATTTGATAAGAATCGTTTCTGTATGTATATAAGCGGAATCGATACCTTCGGTTCGGTTAATATCAAGAGCCGTTCGGACGTTAATATTATTGCGGTTATTAATACAGAAACAAGAACTATGCTTCTTGTATCAACGCCAAGAGATTATTATGTAGAATTCCCTAATCTCGGAAACAGGAAAGATAAGCTTACTCATGCCGGAGTATTCGGTATAGAGACATCTATGGGTACTCTTGAACATCTTTACGGAATTGACCTGAGTTACTATGTAAGAATGAATTTCACAGGATTCAAGGCTATCATTGATGAATTAGGCGGAATTGATGTATACTGTGAATATGGATTTACAGGTATTGACGGCGATGTATTTGAGGAAGGTATGAATCATCTCGACGGTGACAGAGCACTTGCCTTCGCCAGAGAAAGAATGGCATTCCTCGAAGGAGACAGAATGAGAGGTAACAATCAGATGACTGTTATCAAGGCTGTTTTCGAGAAAATGCAGTCAGCTGAAATTCTTTCGAATTATGCAACTATCATCGACTCTCTTTCAGGAACATTCCAGACGGATATGACAAAGGATGAGGTTGGTGAAATCGTTCAGAAACAGCTTTCTGATATGAAGGGCTGGAATATCTATTCATATAGTGTAAGTGGTTCGGACGGAACAGATATCTGTAGTTCGGTCGGAGCAGAAGCCTATGTAATGTATCCTTATGAAGAGGACGTTGAATATGGTAAGGAACTTATCAACAAGGTACTCGGAGACGGAACACTCGATCAGGATGAAATAAATGAATTCATGACGAGAAATGATTAATAGGTAAAGGGTTAAAGGGAGATAGTATGGATAATAAGAAAACGCCGGTTCTTGTAGTTATGGCTGCAGGAATGGGAAGCAGATTCGGCGGACTTAAGCAGATAAAGCAGGTGGATGCTCAGGGCCATTCACTTATGGATTATGCAATTTATGATGCGATCAAGGCAGGTTTCAAGGAAGTGGTATTTATCATCCGAGAGAGCTTTGCCGAAGAGTTTAAAGAGGCAGTAGGAAACAGAGTTGCCGCAAGGGTTCCTGTTTCATATGTATATCAGGCACTTGATGAGATACCTGAAGGATGCAGTATTCCTGAAGGAAGAGAGAAGCCTTGGGGAACTACACATGCAATCTGGTCGGCGAGAAAAGAGCTTAAGGGTAAGAGTTTTATAACGATCAATGCAGATGATTTCTACGGATACAGTGCATTCAAGCTTGCATATGATTTTATAATGGCAAGCGAAGCTGACAATGAGCATGCATGTATAGGCTATAATGTTGTAAAGACCCTGTCACCGGCAGGTTATGTCAGCAGAGGAATCTGCAAGGTTGACAAAGAGGGCAATCTTATAAGAATCGATGAGCGTAAGGAAATCAAGCTTGAAGATAACAAGGGTTATTTTACACTTGATGGCGGCGCTACATTTACCCTGATTCCTGAAGAGGCTGCGGCTTCCATGAATATGTGGGTATTTAATCCACAGTTTATAGATGATATTGAAGTAACATTCCCTGAAAGACTTAAGAAGGGAATATCGGAGAATCCTTTGAAGTTCGAAGAAACTTTATCGGATGCGGTTCAGAATATACTTGAGAGAAACGGATGCAGTGTTAAGGTAGTACCTACAGATGCTGAGTGGTTCGGTATGACATATATCGAAGATCTTGAAGATGTGAAGAATAAGCTTGCACAGCTGACGAAGGAAGGATGCTATCCGTCTGAGGAGTGGTAGGTTTATGAAAGAACCTTTTTACAAAAGCAGTAAATCGTACGTTTTATGCGGATTGGCCGGAATCATAGGGGCAATGTGTTTTGTTGCGGCTATTTTTCTGAACAGCATGACAACTGTGATAGTTTCCGAAGCAAAAACGGTTGACGGCGCGTCACTGTTTGATTCGGTATTGTACGGATTGTCGGATCTCAAGTATGGTTTTTCACTCAAAGATATTATTCCGCTTCTGCTGGTTATAATAATCATTCTTTCAGCGATTATTCTGTTTGTATTTGCGATCAGGGATAATTTCTGTAATGAACATTACAAAATGCTGAAGCATGGGGCAGAAACAGGAAAAGCGGAATCAGAAAATGAAAAGACCGAATCCAACCCGTCGGAAAGATTCGGCAATAATCGTCTTTATAATTTTGTGGTAAATCATAAATATCTTTCAAGATTCATACCGATTGTTGTTTCGATACTCGGATTTATATGTTTGTATAAGACACAGGCATATAGTAATGTATACAAAAACAATATGGCAATCGTTGAGAACTATAAGGCTATCATTAATCAGTATGAGATTGCCGGAGTATCGACAGGCACTATGAAAGCATCTTCGTATATAGGTATCGGAAAGATACTTTTGTTTGTCGGCATTATACTTTATATCGGAGCAATATGCTTCAATTTCATTCTTGATACTTTGAATGAAGAGCAGTAAGTCCGGAATAATAAAGCAGTAACTGATAACAGATTAATGACAGGATAATAATGTAGATTATATGGCAAAGGGAATAACGGCTTATCTGCCGTCGACATTCTCCTTTGCCATTTTTCCGTCATGGAGAAGCTTCCAGAGGGTATCACTGTCCTCTTTGTCGAGGGCATCACGGTACTCCTTAAGGTAGCCGGTTATATAATCGAGCTCCTTGATAAGGTTATCTCTGTTCTTCATAAATATTTCTGTCCACATATCTTCATTCAGCCAGGCAACGCGGGTGAGATCCCTGTAACTTCCGGCCGAATAACCACGATGTTCCATGGCTGTCGGGCTCTTGATATATGCATTTGAAACGATATGTGCAAGCTCTGAAGTAAATGCAATCATCTCATCATGCTTTTCTGCCGAACATACAGTAATACGTCCGAAATCGCAAGGTGCAAGGGCAACTCGTACATTTGACAGAAGTGTCTGATCTTCAGGATCTTCAGGAACTACGATCATGGATGAATCTCTGAAGAGCTTTCCTGAGCTGTACTTGAATCCGGAATATCTCTTTCCTGCCATAGGATGTCCGCCGACGAAAATGAAACCGTATTCTTTGGCAAGCTTAAAGCATTCGCTGCAGATCTCACGCTTAAGACCGGCAGTATCAAGAACTATGGCACCCTTACGGATGTGAGGAGCCATTTCCTTAACGTAAGTAATTACGGCATCGGGATAGAGAGCGGGAATGATAATATCACATTCACCGATATTATCCTCAGTGAGGATATCGTCTATAGCACCTTCTACTGCCGCAAGGTGGCAGATGGATTTGTTCAGATCAAATCCGAGTACCTTTACATCTGAGTTTTCCTTGTATGCTTTTGCAAATGAGCCTCCGATAAGACCGAGGCCGGCTATTCCTACTGTAGTTACCTTAATCATGTATTCTTCCTCTTGAAATGTTATTATTTTTTGAAGTATAATCAAAGTTGTAGCTTTTTAGGCGTATTACCGGAGCGACAACAAGAAGACTATATCACTTTAATGCGCTAAAGTCAAGACAGGGAGAAATTATCAAATGATCAAAAACCTTACGGCAGTGATCGTTATGCTGATACTGCTGGTTGAACTATACCTATGTACTGCTTCGAGCCAGCATAGGAGAAAGAAACTGATCAAGAACTGGAAACCGGTTAAGGGTACTATCAGAGAGATTGAGAAAAAGGAAGATCTGATATCACGTAAAAACTATGTGGAACTTACGATAGATGCACCGGGGGACAGAACAGTTTATGCTAAAGTTGGAAATCTCTGCATATATGAAGTCGGAGAAGAGGTTGATCTGATGGAGCTTGACGGGGTACATAGATTCAGAGGAAATGAACGTGTGGATAAGAAGGGAAAGCAGGAGCTTCTCCTCGGCACACTTCCTATGCTGGGAATAATTGTTATAGCGATGATACTCAGCATATTATATTAAGTATTGGAGGGGTACAAAGTAATGATGAAGAAGAATTCTGTTGGCAGTGCCAAGAAGACAAAGTCTGTAAAACAGGCTGTTGCGGCAGTTAATGCAAATTTTAAAGAAGAAAAGAAGAATAAGAAACTGGAGAAAAAGGCTGCAAAGCGTGACATGAAGCTGATGAAGAAGGCTTATACAAAGGCGCTCAGGAAGGAAAGCCCTGAAAGAGCTCTTTCTATAATTGCCGTGCTGCTCACATTTGTGTCGGTTATCCTTCAGGTATTCTTCATTGATAAAGGTGACAAGGTTAAGTAATTGCCTTGAAATATATTTAAACATTTTTGAAAGGAACTATTGGTAAAATGAGTAAGAGTTTTAAGGAAATTCTGGAGAAGGTAAAGGCACTTCCTAAGAAGACGGTGTCGGTTGCGGTTGCTCAGGACAGCGAAGTATTGAGGGCAGTAAAGGCTGCTAAGGAAAAGGGGATTGCTGATTCTGTTCTGTTTGGGGATGAGGACAAGATCAGAGCTATCGCTGATGAGCTTGGGATGAATATTGATGACTACAAGATCGTTGATATCAAGGATCCTATCGAAGCTGCACACGAAGCTGTTAAGTATGTTCATGACGGCAAGGCTGACATGTACATGAAGGGGCTTTTGGAGACGAAGGATTTTCTTAGATCAGTACTTGATAAAGAAGTAGGACTCCGTTCAGGAAGACCTTTATCACATGTATGTGTCTTTGAGCTGAAGAAATATGACAAGCTTCTGTTCTTTACAGATGTTGCTTTTGTTCCATATCCTACGCTTGAGGATAAGGTCAGCATAATTGAGAATACAGTTGAGATATGCAGAGCTGTCGGAATCGATTGCCCTAAGGTTGCACCTCTTACAGCTGTTGAAACAGTTAATCCGAAGATGCCGGAAACATTAGAGGCAGCAGAGCTTACAAAGATGAATGAAGAAGGAAAGATCAAGAACTGTATAGTTGACGGACCTCTTTCATTAGACCTTGCAACCTGTCCTGAAAGTGCAAAGCATAAGGGAGCTACAGGACGTAAGATAGTAGGAGATGCGGATGTACTTCTCTTCCCGGATATCCATGCCGGAAATATAGCTTACAAGTCATATGTACATTTTGTTGATGGAGAGAACGGAAATATGATAACAGGAACAGCAGCTCCGGTTATACTTACATCTCGTTCAGACTCATTTGAAGTAAAGGTTAATTCACTTGCACTTGCAGCACTTGTTGCAGAAAGCATGAAGAAGAACAAATAATCATAGAAAGGCATACTTAAAGATGGCTATTAAATCACTTATTATAAATCCGGGTTCAACTTCTACAAAGATCGGAGTATTCGAGGATGAGAAGCTTCTCTTCGATGAAACACTTCGTCATACAACTGAAGAAATAGCACAGTTTGACAGAATTGTTAGTCAGAAGAATTTCCGTAAAGAAGTTATCCTTAACTTCCTTAAGGAAAATGATATAGATGTAAAAAGCTTTGATGTTATTGTCGGAAGAGGCGGACTTCTCAAGCCTATTCCAAGCGGAACATATGCGGTAACAGACAAGCTTTTGGAGGATCTTAAGAATGCGGTAGGAGGAGAGCATGCTTCAAATCTCGGTGGTATTCTTGCCCGTGAGATTGCAGATGAGATAGGTGTTCCTTCATATATCGTAGATCCTGTGGTTGTAGATGAAATGGGACAGCTTGCAAGACTTTCAGGCGTTCCGGAACTTCCGAGAGTAAGTATATTCCATGCACTTAATCAGAAAGCGGTAGCTAAAAGATATGCAAAGGAAGTTGGTAAGAGATATGAGCTTCTCAATCTGATCGTTGTCCATATGGGCGGCGGAGTATCTGTAGGTGCTCATACAGGCGGAAAGGTAGTTGATGTATTCAATGCACTTTCCGGTGATGGAGCTTTCTCACCTGAGAGAGCAGGTGCAGTTCCTCCGGGAGCACTTGTAGACCTTTGCTTCTCAGGAAAGTATTCAGTTAAAGAAATCAAGAAGATGCTTATAGGTAACGGTGGATTTAATGCTTACCTCAATACAAATGATGCAAGAGAGGTTTATCAGAGATCGCTCACTGACGAAAAGGCGAAGGTAGTTCTTGATGCATTTATATATCAGGTAAGCAAGGATATCGGAGCACAGGCAGCGGTTCTTTCGGGAAATGTAGATCAGATCATCCTTACAGGTGGAATCGCATACGGCGAATATGTCGTAGAAGAAATCAAGAAGAGAGTTAAGTTTATTGCTCCGGTTACGGTTTATCCGGGAGAGGATGAACTTCTTGCACTTGCTGAAGGTGCACTCAGAGTTATGAAGGGTGACGAAGAAGTAAAGGAGTATTAATGGATAATAACGGAATGTTTAACAATGATGATAAGGTAATGGATGGCCTCCAAAATGCGGAGCAGCCTGCAGATCAGAGCTACGTGCAGCCGGAGCAGCCTGCAGAGCAGAGCTATATGCAGCCGGAGCAGCCTGCAGAGCAGAGCTATGAGCAGCCGGAGCAGCCTGCAGAGCAGAGCTATGAGCAGCCGGAACAGCCTGCAGAGCAGAGCTATGAGCAGCCGAAGCAGCCTGTAGAGCAGGGCTATGTGCAGCCAGAACAGCCTGCAGAGCAGAGCTATGAGCAGCCGGAGCAGCCTGCAGAGCAGGGCTATGAGCAGCCTGTAGAGCAGAGTTATGCGCAGCCTGTAGAGCCGGTTCAGAATACGATCGCATCTCAGGAGCAGTACGTGTCTGCCGATCAGAACATTCCGCAGGATTCATATAGTGGTCAGGACATATACAGTCAGCAGGACTACAGTGCAGAAGCACCGCAGAATTATAATTATGGTTCAAGCGAGCCACAGAACGAAGTACCGCAGAACTATGGTACAAGCGAACCACAGAACGAAGTGCCACAGAACTATGGTTCAAGCGAACCACAGAATGAAGTACCGCAGAACTACGGTTCAAGCGAGCCACAGAATGAAGTACCGCAGAACTATGGCCCATATGCACCACAGAACGGTGCTGCGCAGAACTATGGTCCGTATGCGCCGGGAAATGCCGGAATTCAGAACGGTTACGGTGGAGCGGATTATAATCAGCAGTCTTATTATGGCATGGCAAACGATAATCAGCAGTCCGGTTACGGAATGACAGATAATAACATGCAGTCCGGTTACGGAATGGCAGAGGGTAACATGCAGGCGGGCTATGGTGCGGCAAATACCGGCTATGGTCAGTCGAACGGGATGCAGTACAATGACCCGCAGAAAGGTATCGGCGGTCCACAGGATCCGTACGGAGCCGGTGCGGCGTTTGGAACACCTCCAAAGGTAAAGAAGGGACTGAGCAAGAAGGGAAAGACAATACTCTTTTCTATTCTTGGAAGTATCCTGGTTGTTGGCTTAGCGCTGTTCCTTATCTTCGGAGTATTCTATACACCGAAGAAGAGACTTAAGAAGGCCATGGAGGCGAACAAAGCTCCTGATTATAAAGAGTTTAACACTCCGCTTGATGAAGTACTCGGAACAGGCGAGATTAATAAAGCTATGCGGGAAAAGGGCGGAAGCGTGGAGGTCCGTGCCGGTTTTGATCATGTAGAGGGTGATACAAGATTTGAAGGAATAAGCTTCGGCGGTAAATTTTCGATTGATAAGATTGCCAAGCTGATCTCGCTGGATGTCATTTTGGAAAATGACGGAAAGCAGGTTTTCGACGGCCAGTTTCTTGCAGATGAAAACTATACATATTTAACGATCCCGGATGTTCTGGATGGCTATATAACATTTGATAATAAGGATTTTGCCGAAAAATATAAGAATTGTTTCCTTTTTCAGGAAGGAAAAGATTATGGAGGAGCGTTCTTTTCATCAAAGGATTTAGACTATTTCTCAGAAGACCCGTTTGGAGTATTATCAAATGATTCATCTGAGAAATTCCTGAACGATCTTTGGGAAGTTTCGGAAGTTAAGACTTCAAGCAAAGAGACAATAGATTTAGGTGGAAGAAGTGTTAAATGTAAAACCTATGTAGTTACTATCAAGAAGGATGATTTCAAGAGAATATTCGAAGATACCATAGATAAGTATATCGATGACCTGGTAGAAAATGATGAAACATCGGAGCTCTTCACAAATTCAGGTGTTGATCTGGACCAGTTTAAGGCTCAGATGAAAATGATCTTCAGTAACATGATAACCGAAGATATAATCTATAAGGCTTATGTGAATAAAGGTCATGTTGTTGCTTATGCTGCAGACGGAAAGCTCAATCTTATGGGCACAATGATAGATTACGATCTCATGATCAAGAATACCGGAGATAAGAATGTCATGTCTTCCGGTGAAACATCACTTGTGCTTACGGTACAGGGCATTGCATTAGATGTTTTTGCAAAGTACGGAAGTGCCAAGGATGGAAATGTAATAAATACATATTTTAATGGAAAACTGTCAATTGCGGGAACCGCATTGACGGCAGATTTAAAACAGAGTTACGATACTTCATCCGGGAAAATTGATATTACGGGTTCTGTTTCCAGAGTCGGAGAATCTCTCATTCTTGCCGGAACCGGAAGCATAACTGATGTAACAAAGGGAAAGAGCTTTACATATAATATTGATGAACTGACCGTGGAATATGGCGGAGAAGAGCTCATGAAAATGAAATTATGGGCAAAGTTCAATACCGAACCTAATGTTAGCAAGGTAGACGGAAGTAAGAGAATTGTTAATATTTTTGAGGTTTCAGAAGCAGAATTTAGGCAGTTCATGACGGATAATGAAAAGAATCTGGATAAACTTAAAGAAGATATGCAGCCTTTGATTGATAAACTTGAAGGCATAACAGAGCCGTAGTCGAAAAGCGGCTTAAAAGTTCGATTAAACAGAAATCTCTGGACCGGCGGGAGAATACGAGAATGAAAAGAGTAGCTGTTTCCATACAGGGAAGAACGTATGATGAGATAATTGAACATACAAAGCAGATTTTGGAGAAAGCCGAAACTGTAGAAGATAAGTATTACGATTCGGATATCAGAGTTGAGATACTTGAATTTCGTGCGGATTATTATGAGAATATCTGCGAAAAGACCGAACTGATTCTACTGCTTAAGGAAATCAAAAAGCTTATCGGAACCAGAAAGCTTCTTTTCACCTTCAGAAGTGAAGAAGAGGGAGGAGAACTCCGTCATGACAGAGCCGGTTTTATGATCGATGATATATATGACTGGGTAATATCCGGTAAACTTGCTGACATGATCGATGTAGAGCTTATGTCAGGAAATTATCGGGTTGCAAGAAATGCAGCAAAATGTCATGATGCGGGAATGGAGATTGTTGTTTCATATCATAATTTCAGTGAAACTCCTCGTGATGATAAGCTGATGGAAATGTTTCATAACATGGAAACCCTCGGAGGGGATGTATTAAAGATTGCAGTGGTTCCTGCTAAGGCGCTTGATGTAAAGAGAGTTAAGGAACTGATGGAGAAAATCGTAACACGTGGCTTCCGAGAGGATAAGGATAATCTGAAAAAGCCTATAGTAATGATATCAATGGGCGAGAAGGGCAGATCATCACGACTGATGGTAGGAGACAGAGGATCCCTGTTTACATTTGCTTATGTCGGAGATACTTCTGCACCCGGTCAGATAGAGCTTGAAGATATGTTTGAAGAGCTGTCTAAAGAGGAATAGATATTAACAAATTTAAAAAATGTATCAGGTAAAAAATAGCCTGTCTTTCTCATCTGTGAAAGACAGGCTATTATAGTTGTTATTTGATTAAGCATTTGCTTCCGGAGAAGCTGGAGCTGAAGGTGCGGGATCGTTGCCCGAAACCTTTGTAAATCTCTGCTTGAGATCATCCGGTGAAGGTTCACCCGGAAGAGGTAAGAGGATTCCGCCTGAAAGTCTGATGGCTTCCATAAGGTTAGCCATTCTCAGGATTGAATTATGGTCATGCTCCGGAGTTTCAATCTTATCAGTAATGATTGCATCTCTGGCAGACATAAATTCGAATTCATATCCGCTTTCTTGTTTTTCAGGTCTCTCCATAACCTGAACAGGCTCACCGTTCAGACTTCTGAAGGTTACCTTTGTAGGACAGATAACATCATCAACTTCGATACGTCCGCTTGTTCCGTATACTGTAAGGCTGTTGTCTGACTTGTAAGTCATTGTAATGAATACGGAAGCTGTACGTCCCTGAGGGAAGTTAAGCTGTATAGAGTCCATAGCATCAACACCTGAATTCCATTTTGTAATGGAAGGTGAGAAGTTCTTAGGCATAGCCTGCATGATCCAGAGGACCATAGAGAGCGGATAGATACCAAGATCAAGGAGAGCACCTCCTCCGAGATTCGGATCTGTAATTCGCTCAACTTCGTGAAGATCGAAACCGATAGTTGCAGATACGTGGCGTACTGTGCCGATCACGTTATCTGCTACAAGCTTATGAAATGCCTGGGTAAGAGGCATATATCTTGTCCAAAGAGCCTCTCCGCAGAAAACATGTTTCTCTCTTGCGAGATCGAGTACTTCACGTGCAGTTTTTAAATTGTAAGAGAAAGGCTTCTCTACAAGGCAAGGCTTGCCGGCTTCGATACATTTCTTAGCAAGCTCTGCGTGATTTGAATTGACGGTTGCTATATATATAAGCTCAACGTCCGGATCAGCTATTAACTCATCATATGAGCTGTAGCTTTTTTCAATCTGGTGTGCTACTGCAAAAGCTGTAGCTGATGCTTCATCTCTTGATGCAACTGCATATGGAGAAAAACCACTGAGTTTGTTGAGACATTCAGCAACTTCTCCTGCAATGTGTCCGGCACCGAGGATGCCGACTTTGAATGTAATCATTTTGAATATTCTCCCCTGTTTCTATATTATTTCTATCCACAGATAATCTAATGCAAGTATCAGATATGATCCTGCCTATAGGCAGGCAGATGATCGTTTTATTCTGTTCTGTGAACAGTGATGCAACATACACTATTATATACAATTCTCATGAAAAAAACTATGATTTTTTAATGTGGTGTGATAAACTTGTTTAAGTGAAAAATCATGCGAATTTGCTGATTATAAGGAAGGTTTGTCTGATGACTAAGATTAAGGTTTTGAGCAGAGAAGTAAAGGAGTTTAAAAGGGATTCTATACTTACTCCGCTCTTTATGATTTTTGAAGTTATATTTGAGGTTCTTATCCCGGTTTTTATGGGAAAGATACTTAACATTTCAGAGGAGGATACTATCGGTGCGGCTGAAATGCGGCATATCCTGCTGTACGGCTTTATCATGCTGCTTCTTGCGGCAGGTGCACTCTGGGCGGGTATTATGGGAGGTAAGTACGGAGCCAAGGCATCGGCCGGTTTCGCAAGAAATCTTCGACGTACAATGTTCAGAAAGATCCAGGATTTCTCCTTTGCAAATATCGATAAGTTTTCACCGGCCAGTCTGGTTACAAGAATGACGACAGATGTAACGAATATCCAGAATGCGTACCAGATGGTGCTCCGTATTCTGGCAAGGTCACCTGCCAGCCTTATCATTGCGATGGTTACAGCATTTATCATAAGTCCGAAGGTTGCACTTGTTTATCTCGGATCGGTAATCTTCCTCGCAACTGTGGGTGGTTTTGTTATTTCAAAGGTTACCAAGTATTTCTCGGCTGCATTTCCTAAGTATGATGAAATGAACGAGAGTGTTCGTGAAAATATTACAGCTATCAGAGTTGTAAAGGGATTTGTTCGTGAGGAACATGAGAAGGCAAGGTTCGATAAGGCGAGCCGTATGATCTATAAGCTTTTCGTGAAAGCTGAGTCTATAATGTCAGGTACGATGCCGCTCATGCAGGGAACCATATATGCGACGATCCTTCTGGTCAGCTGGGTAGGTGCCAAGATAATTATCGGTGGAAGACCGGGAGAGCTTGAAACAGGAGATCTTGCGACACTGCTGTCTTTATGTATGCAGATTCTTATGAGTCTTATGATGCTTTCGATGGTAATCATTATGATCACTATGTCGATAGCCAGTGTTAACCGTGTTCATGAGGTCCTTATCGAAGAGAGCACACTTAAGAATCCTGAAAATCCGGTTTATGAAATATCTGATGGAAGCATCAGTTTTGAAAATGTAATCTTCAGATATGATGAGCATTCAGAACAGCCTGTTCTGGATGATATAAATATCAAGATCGAATCCGGTGAGACTATAGGTATCATCGGTGGTACAGGTTCTTCAAAGACCAGTCTTATCAACCTGATAAGCAGACTGTATGATGTGAGTTCAGGTGCGGTTTTTGTAGGCGGAAGAGATGTAAGAGAGTATGATCTTGAAACACTCAGAAACAATGTCGCAGTAGTTCTTCAGAAGAATGAGCTTTTCTCGGGAACGATTCTTGATAACCTCAGATGGGGTAATAAGGATGCAACCGAAGAGGAGTGTAAGGAGGCCTGCAGGCTTGCCTGTGCAGATGACTTCATAGAGGGATTCCCTGATAAATATGAAACAGAAATTTCTCAGGGCGGAACAAATGTATCGGGTGGACAGAAGCAGAGAATCTGTATAGCCAGAGCACTTCTTAAGAAGCCGAAGGTACTTATCCTCGATGACAGCACCAGTGCGGTAGATACAGCAACGGATGCACGTATCAGACAATCATTTAAGGAATATATACCTGAAATCACAAAGATTATCATTGCACAGAGAGTATCAAGTGTCATGGATGCTGATAAGATTATTGTACTTGATAACGGTCGTATATCCGGAATCGGAACACATGATGAGCTTGTTCAGACAAATGAAATCTACAAGGATGTATATGAGTCTCAGCAGGGCGGAAGCGGAGACTTCGACGAGATAAATTAGGAAAAGGAGTATTGCTATGGCAGGTCCGGGCAGTAGGAGAGTTCCGAGAGGAATGAAACCCCAGGTTGAAAATCCGGGTAAAATATTTAAAAGACTGATGAAATACGTATTTGATATGTACGGTGGACGTATGATCATAGTTTTCATCTGTATTATAATTTCGGTTGTGGCAAATCTGCAGGGAACGATGTTTATGCAGGTTCTTATTGATGATTACATTAAACCGATGGTAGAAAGCGGAAGTAAGGACTTTGGACCTCTTGCAGGTGCAATCCTTATGACGGCAGGCTTTTATCTTATCGGTATTTTGTCTACATTTGCATATAACAGGATTATGGTAAATGTAACGCAGGGAACTCTTCTTAAACTCAGAGGGGATCTCTTCAATCACATGGAATCACTTCCGATAAAATACTTCGATACCAACAGCCGTGGAGATATCATGTCAATCTATACGAATGATATAGATACTCTGAGACAGGTGGTGAGCCAGAGTATTCCATCGCTGTTTCAAAGTACTATAACCATTATCGGTGTAATCGTATGTATGGTCATAAGAAGCATACCACTCACGATAGTAACATTTCTGATGGTATTTGTTATGCTGAGAGTAACGATGAGTCTCTCTAAGAAGAGCGGAACATATTTTGTCGCACAGCAGAAGAATATCGGTAAGGTCAACGGTTATATCGAGGAAATGATGACCGGACAGAAGGTTGTCAAAGTATTCTGTCATGAAGAGGAAAGCATAAAGAAGTTTGATGAGATGAATGATCAGCTTTATGACAGTGCTTATAATGCCAATAAATATGCGAATATCCTTATGCCATCGATGGCACAGATAGGTAACCTCAGCTATGTAATATGCGTTGTTATCGGAGCTATTCTCGTTATGACGGGATTTGGCGTTAAGGGAGCTGCATTTGCGGGAATTGCTCCGCTTACAGTCGGAAGCCTGTTCTCATTCCTTCAGCTTAACAAGGGCTTCAACATGCCGATAAATCAGGTATCAATGCAGTTTAATTCAATAGTAATGGCACTTGCCGGTGCTGACAGAGTATTTAAACTTCTCGATGAAAAGCCGGAAGATGATGAAGGCTATGTAAAGCTTGTAAATGCGGAAGTAGGACCGGATGGAAAGCTTACAGAGTCAAAGACACGTACAGGAAAATGGGCATGGAAGCATGAGCATCAGGCAGACGGAACTGTGGACTATGTTCCGCTTGAAGGTGCTATTGTAATGGATGATGTTGACTTCGGATATGTTCCGGAGAAGACGGTCCTTCATAATGTATCGCTCGATGCAAAGCCCGGACAGAAGATTGCCTTCGTTGGTTCAACAGGTGCAGGAAAAACAACTATCACAAATCTTATCAATCGATTTTATGACATTCAGGACGGAAAGATAAGATTTGACGGAATAAATGTTAATAAGATAAGTAAGGGTGACCTCAGGCGTTCTCTCGGACTTGTACTTCAGGAAACGCATCTTTTTACAGATACTGTTATGGAGAACATACGTTACGGAAGACTGGATGCGACGGATGAGGAATGCATTGAGGCTGCAAAGCTGGCAAATGCGGATACTTTCATCAGACAGCTTCCTGATGGTTATAATACCAAGCTCACAGGAGATGGAGGCAATCTCAGTCAGGGACAGCGTCAGCTTCTTGCTATAGCGCGTGCGGCTGTTGCCAATCCTCCGGCTCTTATACTTGATGAGGCTACAAGCTCGATCGATACAAGAACCGAGCGTCAGGTTCAGGATGGAATGGATAAACTGATGGCCGGAAGGACTACATTTGTTATAGCACATAGACTTTCTACCGTAAGAAACAGCGACTGTATTATGGTTCTTGAAGCCGGACGTGTTATAGAAAAGGGTACACATGCTGACCTTATTGAAGAAAAGGGCAAGTATTATCAGCTTTATACCGGCATGGCGGCAGGATGATAAGTTGAATAAATACAGGTATGGCATCCGGTTGATAGTCGAATAAATACAGGTATGGTATTCGGTTGATTACCCTATAAAATACAGGAATTATTAAGAATTTCCTGCTTGTAATAATAGTTAAAGTATGCTAACATATGTTTGATTGAATTGTAGGTTGTTTAACATTGTTTAGACATATTTTAGGAGAATACAAATGGAATTACATCAGTCAGCCGAGGATTACCTTGAAGCAATACTTATGATCAAAGAGAAGAAAGGTTATGTCAGATCGATAGATGTGGCAAATCAGCTAAATGTATCAAAGCCAAGTGTCAGCTATGCAACAAAGAGACTTCGCGAGAGCGGATATATCTTCTTTAACGAGGATGGAATGATCAATCTTACTGAATCGGGAATGAAGGTTGCAAGTGATATTTACAACAGACATAAAGTACTTACAAACTTTTTCATAAGGCTTGGTGTTGATGCAGAGGTGGCTTCAGAGGATGCTTGTAAGATAGAACATGATATCAGTTCGGAAAGCTTTGAGAAGTTATGCACATTTGTAAATAATTGCGGAGTTCTCAAAAAGGTAAAGGATTCCGGTTGTGACAATAAATAAGAGCGTTTTTTCGCAAGAAAATATAATTATCAAAGATATAGTAAAGAACAAGTGGGATAAGTTTCGATATAGCAGGGCGAGCGTTATATTGAAGCTTAGACTGTTTGTTCTTTTTTGTTTCATTCATGGAAATGTAGCGAAGCGGAATACGAATGCACGTTTTACAAGGCTGCTGCCATTGACCATGATCATGTTTATGTTTCTCTGCGGATGCGGATCTGCTCCGGATACGGGAAGCACTGCGGGAAATGAGACTGTTATTGAAGTGGAAAGTACTGCGGGGAATGAGACTGTGGCAGATGAAGGAAGTTCGTCGGAAGATGAGACATTATCAGATGAAGGCAATGAAGCTGGAAATGAGGAAGCTAAAGATGACGGCAGCTCTGTGCCAGATGCGGCGGAAGATGAAATAAGCCTCATAATGGTAGGAGATCTTCTGGTACATAAGGCGGTTTATGAATCCGGTATCAGAGAAGACGGAACACTTAATTATGATCATCTGTTTACGAATGTTAGTGACGACATTAAGAAGGCAGATATTGCGGTTATCAACAATGAGGTCATCTATGGAGGAAATGATATCGGATATATAGATTATCCGGAGTTCAATGTGCCAACGGAAATAGGAGATGCCGTATATAATGCAGGCTTCAATGTTATCCTTCATGCTTCAAATCATACACTTGATCAGGGTACAGAAGGGATTGAGAATTGCTTGGAATTCTGGAATACGTCTCATCCGGATGCGATGATCCTGGGTATTCATGGCCTGGAGAGTGGGAGCTATACAGAGGCAGAGGGGGCAGAAAAGTCAGAGTCTGAAGGAGAAAGATATACAGAGGCAGAAGAAGCAGAAAAACAGGAATCTGAAGAGAAGAGTTATACAGATACGGAGGAATCAGGAAAACAGGAATCTGAAGAGAAGAGTTATACAGATACGGAGGAAGCAGGAAAACAGGATTCTGATGGAAAGAGTTATACAGATACGAAAGAATCGGGAGAGTCTGAACAGAGAAGAGAAATTAGAGATTTTACAATATACGAGAAGAACGGCATAAAAATAGCTATGCTGAATTATACATACGGTCTTAACGGAAAGAGCCTTCCGGATAAAATGAGTTATATGATAGACCTGATGGATGAAACGTCAAAGGACAAGATCAGAGAAGATATAAGGATGGCGCGTGAGTTATCGGATGCGGTTATAGTTTTTCCACATTGGGGAACAGAGTATAGTTTCGAAGTTGATGAATCCGAGAAGGAATGGGCTGAGTTCTTTGCGGATGAAGGAGTTCTTCTTGTTATAGGTTCTCATCCGCATGTGGTAGAGCCGATAGAGTGGATTGAAGGAAGAGAAGGAAATAAGATGCTTTGTTATTATTCCGTTGGTAATTATATTTCTTCCCAGACAAATGCAGATGCCATGCTTGGATTGATGGCTAAGGTTAAAATCGGCAGGGATAAAGATGGAAATGTTGTAATATCCGATTATGGCTATGAAACGCTGGTGACACACATTTCGGCGGAGCCGGGGGAATTTACGACATATAAACTAGCTGATTATACGGATGAAATGGCTGCCCGGAATGCAGTCTGCGGATATGATGACAGATTCTCGCTGCAGTTCCTGAAGAATCTGGAAAGTGAAGTTTTTGAACCGGTTGATAATTAATAGTATAATATCGTAATGAAAGTATTATATCAAAGGGGATCTTGTTATGTTAGTGTTGTGCGGAATAATATATGTCTTTGTTCTTGTTGCTATGTTTGCCATAGCGTTTGTGTTGAATACATTTATCAATATGATTGACAGTTCTTTGCTTGCGTCAGTTGAAAAATGGCAGATTATCCTTGGGGTAATCGTAGTATCGATTCCGGTAACATTTATTGTTTTAAAAATTATTGAAAAGAGAGAATCCAAAAGGCCAATAGCTGTAACTCGAAAGCAGATGGTTGAGGAAATGAACAATAATGGTATTACCGATAGGATATTTGAGCTGGTTGATAAAGGAATGGCTTTATATGATGGCGGAACCTCAGACTTTTCATATTATAAAGACTTTGTAATTATTGGTGCCGAAGTATATATGATAAGCGGAAATATTGATAAAGCTTTGCAATTAATCACGAAGATTGATAAAAATGAGATAATCAATATAGTGGGTGATACTTTCGATAAAGGACAGGGTATCGTAACATACTTCACGGTTCAGATGGAACTATGTGCCGATATGCATGATTTAAACAGAGCAAACATGATCTTTTCCGATTCAAAACCGTATATGGAAAAATATTATGGGAAGCTTTCTGCTGTAGATATGACAATTGACGGATTCTACAGTATATACTATCTGTTATGTAATGATGGTAATCGAGCAAGGGAATATGCCGAAAAAGTATTAAATAATAAGTTTCATGTGAAGAATAATCATATATCCGGACATATGTATCTTGCTATGGCATATCATAAGCTTGGGAATGTGGCCAAGGTCTCGGAATTACTTGCTGAAGCAGAACGTAGAATGGAAGTTTCAAAAAGGGGTTGGTCAAAAGATGTATATGCCTATTATAAGAAACAAATGGGTGATATTTTTCACCCTTGACACTGACTTCTCGATTTGATATTATATTCTAGCGTCCCAAAGGATGTGTTGGTAAGGGAATAATTAAAACTTATTCAGCAAGGAGATGTACTCAAGTGGCTGAAGAGGCGCCCCTGCTAAGGGTGTAGGTCGGGTGACCGGCGCGAGGGTTCAAATCCCTCCATCTCCGATTAAAGATATTTTTAGTATTCCTCGATAGCTCAATGGTAGAGCATTGCGGCGAGTTCTTAAGGCTACTGTTGATTTGTTTATCGAAAACTAATATTCCTCGATAGCTCAATGGTAGAGCATTGCGGCGAGTTCCTAAGGCTACTGTTGATTTGTCGATTGAAAACAAACATTCCTCGATAGCTCAATGGTAGAGCATTGCGGCGAGTTCCTAAGGCTACTGTTGATTTGTTTATCGAAAACTAATATTCCTCGATAGCTCAATGGTAGAGCATTCGGCTGTTAACCGAAGGGTTGTTGGTTCGAGCCCAACTCGGGGAGCTAACACCATAGTTGAAGTACATGGTGTGGATGCGAAAACATTTTAATACGGCGACTTAGCCAAGTGGTAAGGCGTGGGACTGCAACTCCCTGATCATCGGTTCGAATCCGTTAGTCGCCTCTCGAAAACGCCAAAACAGATTATTCTGTTTTGGCGTATTTTTCACATTTAAAAGTATTTAGGGGAAAACAGGGATTATGAAAAAAACAATATCATTTAAAAGATTATTATTGGGGTTGATAATAATCTTTTCTATCATGTTCACTGTCTTTTCGGGCAGAAAAGCGTCTGCTGCGGGAACTATCAAGGTTGATTCACTGGGTGAGTTTTTTGATAAGTTGTCTGAGCAGATATATGACAGGGATGCATACAGATATTATTCCAGCGATGATGCAAAAGTAATTCAAGCGTTCAGAGACTTTGATATGCTGGATTATGAACTTCATTACAGAGAAGATGATCCGTTCCACAGCGGATGCTATCTGTCATATTATACAAGTACACTTCATATGAGCATTTCTTCGAGAGGAACAAAGGTTCTTATCGAGCTTCCATATAATAAGAGCGAAATGGACAGACATTTTGCAAATCTTGACGACCTTGCCGTTCGTTTAAAGGGTAAAAATGATTATGAGACTGTTGTAAATGTGCATGATTATCTGATCAAGAATTTCGAATATGATTCTCGTATGGATATGGGAAATCATACAGATATTGATGGCTTCAGAGACGGAGTTATGGTATGTTCCGGATATGCACTTTCGGCATACTATATCCTCAACAGTGCGGGGGTAAAGACCAGAACTGTTTTAGGAACCGGTGATGATACACTTGGTACGCTTGATCATATGTGGAATGTCGTTAAGATCGATAACAAATGGTATAACCTGGACATCACCTGGGATGATCTTGGAGGATCAAATGTTTCTTACGAATATTTCCTGAAGAGCGATGAGGATTTCCATCATCATGCCAGGGCGAGAGAGTATGATAAATCCGAGTATCCTATATACATTTCAAAGGAATCCTATAAGAGTCCGATAGAACCGAGAACTATAAAGGCATTCATTCTGATATTGCTTTTCGGATGCATCACATTTCTTATAATTTTCTTAAAACGAGATAAGCGTTTGTGATTAGCGTTTTTATATGATAAAATATCCGATGGTAATACTTAAAAAATTTAAAATAAATTTTTGAAATAACTAAATGATATGAGGGGATTGTAGGTAATGGCGATTATTAAGAATAAGAATTATCCGTATGAAGAAGTTTATGAACTTGTTAACCTGAAGGACATGCTTATACAGAAAGCGCTGCTTCAGCCACAGCTTACCGCATTTGTTTATCCATGCAACACAGGTGAAATGCGTAAGACTTATTTTGATGTTAAAGAAGATGTAGATGCATTCGGTGCATGGATGTATTCAAAGAAAATCCGTGGCGGAAAGCATGTTGTTATTACCGGAGAGAATTCATATGAGTGGCTGGTCGCATTTTTTGCAACAGTTAATGGTGGAAATGTAGCGGTTGCCATTGACAAGGGACTTCCGGAAAAGGAAGTTGTTGAGCTTGCACGTATGGCTGATGCGGATGCTGCATTTGCAACTAAAGCATATGTTGAAAAGCTTGGCAAGAAGGCTGCCAGAAAGATTTACGATCTTTCAGATTTCGAAACAATTCTTGCAGAAGGAAGACAGCTTCTGAAGGATGGACATACAGAGTATCTTGATTACGAGATAGAGCCTGATGATACTGCAATGATTCTCTTTACATCAGGTACATCGGGTGTCAGCAAGGGTGTTATGCTGACAAACAGAAATATTGCATTTGAGATAACTCATACCAGTATGCTTTACAGACCTGAGGGTGGTGTTGTTGCGGCACTTCCGTTCCACCATGCATTTGGTCTTGTGGTTGGTGTTATCATGGTTTACAACTACGGATATCCGATCTATATCAATAAGAGTCTTAAGTATGTAAAGAAGAATATGCAGGATTTCGGACCACAGACTATGTTCCTTGTTCCGATGTTTGTTGAATTTTTCCACAGACAGATCTGGGCTGAGATTGATAAGATGGGTAAGACTACTGCATTTAAGGGACTTATGAAGTCTACGAATCTTCTTCTCAAGGCAGGAGTTGATGTCAGAAAGAAGACTTATGGATCAATCTTAAAGGCATTCGGCGGAAATCTTGAATATATAATCTGCGGTGGTGCAGCACTTGATCCTATGTATGTAAAGGAATTCCGTACATGGGGTATTGAAATCCTCAACGGATATGGTGCTACTGAATGTTCACCGGTTACTGCAGTTAACAGACCTCATTATCATAGAGACGGAAGCGTAGGTCAGCTTGTTCCGGGAATTGAAGCAAAGACTACAGAAGAAGGCGAACTTGCATTCCGTGGTGAGCTTGTTATGAAGGGCTATTACAAGAATCCGAAGGCTACTGATGAGGCACTTCAGGACAGATGGTACATGACAGGTGATCTCGGTTACGTAGATGAAGATAATTTCGTATTCCTTACAGGACGTAAGAAGAATCTTATCATCCTCAGCAACGGAGAAAACATTTCTCCTGAAGAGCTTGAGATGGACTTTGCAAGAGACGATGCGGTTAACGAAGTTCTTGTTTATGATGAAGGCGGAAAGATAATAGCTGAGATATTCCCAACTGAAGAGTATTTGGGAGATGCTACTTATTTTGAAAAGCTCAAGACTAAGGTCAACAAGGGAAGACCGGCATATAAGCAGGTTGTAAGAATTAAGCTTCGTGAGAAGGAATTCATCAAGAATGCTACTATGAAGATAGTCAGATATCTCAATATCCCAGGCGAAGCCGAGAAAGCTGAAGCTGCAGTTAAAGCTGCAAAGGAAGCAGGAGATAAGAATAAGCAATAATGCAGCATAAGCTTTTCACCGGAAGACTATGGAAGACTATAGAAAGTAAGCTGGGATTGCTACAATTTGAATAGGGTATATAAGCAAGCCGATGGTATTTAAATATCATCGGCTTTTTTGTAATTGAGTTGGCGAAAAGCAAACTAGTCCGATGGATTATGAAGCTGGGAGCTGATAAATTATGAAGCTGAGAGCTGATAAATTATGAAGCAGGCTATGATTATGAAGCTGGGCTAACCATCTCATTAAATATTATTATCCGGTTAGCCCAAAACAGCAAAATTTAAACATCAAATCTTCAGCCGAGCTAACCACTCTCCCCAATACTGCTGAATGGTTAGCTGAAACCGGAATAATTAAGGCATTAAATCTTCAGAATGGCTAACCAATCTTCAGGATACCGCAGAATGGTTAGCTGAAGCCGAAATAATTAGGGCATTAAATCATCAGAATGGCTAACCGCTCTTTAGGATATGCAGAATGGTTAGCCGAAGCCGAAATAATTAGGGCATTAAATCATCAGAATGGCTAACCACTCGCTAGGATACCGCAGAATGGTTAGCTGCACGCTAATATTTTCCTTGATTTATCTTTTTACTAATTATTTGCCAGAAGTAACCAAATTGTTAGTAAAAATATGGATTTGACGAGACGGGAATTATTGCTGGTACTAACAGAAAAGAAGAATAGGGGAAATAATTAGTAAACTGTGGAGATTCGAGGGAGAAAAAAGAATGCCGGTACTAACAGAAAAGAAGAATAGGGGAAATAATTAGTAAACTGTGGAGATTCGAGGGAGAAAAAAGAATGCCGATACTAACAGAAAAGAAGAATAGGGGAAATAATTAGTAAACTGCGGAGATTCGAGGGAGAAAAAAGAATGCCGGTACTAACAGAAAAGAAGAATAGGGGAAATAATTAGTAAACTGCGGAGATTCGAGGGAGAAAAAAGAATGCCGGTACTAACAGAAAAGAAGAATAAGGGAAATAATTAGTAAACTGCGGAGATTCGAAGGAGAAAAAAGAATGCCGGTACTAACAGGAAAGAAGAAAAGGGAAAATAATTAGTAAATAGCAGAGATTCGAGAGAGAAAAAAGAATGCCGATACTAACAGAAAAGAAGAAAAGGCAGAATTGTTAGTAGGAAGCATATGAATAGGGCACATTAACAAAATGACAAATGTCATATATGACATCTTACATTCATCACTACAAAAAAAATCCGTTAATTGATAGAATCAAATCATCAAAGAGAATGCTAACTGATAGTTTGATTGTTTGAGAGTTTCGGATAAGCATCTTCCTGTAGCCAAAGCAAACAACTGCATAGATAAATCATGAAGCAAGTAGCTACAAAGAAGTATCAGGAAGCAAGTATCTGCATAGATGAGAAATAGCAAAGCAAAAGCAAGTATCTTCATAGATGAGAAATAGCAAAGCAAAAGCAAGTATCTGCATAGATGAGAAATAGCAAAGCAAAAGCAAGCATCTGCATAGATGAGAAAAACAAAGTCAAAGCAAGCATCTACATAGACGAGCATAAACAAAGCCATAAACAAAGCATAAGTAAGAAAGAATATAAACAGGAGGTCTGTCGATGGGTGAAACAGTTGTAAAGATCAATAATCTGGTGAAAAGATATAAGGAGCTTATAGCACTGGATAATTTTAGTCTTGAGATTAAAGAGGGTGAAGTATTCGGGTTGCTTGGACCGAACGGTTCAGGTAAGACAACCACTATCAACTGCATACTGTCGCTGCTCTCCTTTGATAAAGGAAACGTTGAAGTCTTCGGAGAGAAGATGGGACCTAACAAGAATAATCTGAAAAGAAAAATAGGTGTCGTATGTCAGAATGTTGCGGTATTTGAGGAGTTGACGGTTCAGGAAAACATAGATTATTTCTGTGGATTATATATTCCGGACAAGGCAACCAGACAGAAATATGTTGAAGAGGCTATAGAGTTTGTAGATATCGGGGACTTCAGGAAATTCTTCCCGAGTAAGCTGTCGGGTGGTCTTCTACGAAGACTGAATATCGCCTGTGGAATTGCACATAAGCCGGAGCTGATAATTCTTGATGAGCCAACGGTTGCGGTTGATCCTCAGTCACGTAACAAGATACTTGAGGGTATTACGCAGCTGAATGAAAAAGGAGCGACAATCATATACACATCACATTACATGGAAGAGGTTGAGCAGATCTGTTCGAGAATCCTCATAATGGATAAAGGTAAAGAGGTTGCTTCGGGAACGGCGGAAGAACTTAAACGTAAGATCAAGAATACGGAAAATGTAATCGTAGACGTTAAGAAGCTTGCTAAGGAACATATAGAAGCAGTCGGAAAGCTTAATCATATCTATGATGTGAATTATCAGAACGGAAAGCTCACACTTAAGTGCAGTGGCGGCAAGCACAACATCACACATGTCATAGATTATTTCGCAGAAAACAATCTTGATTATGACAGAATATATTCAGAGCTTCCTACACTCAATGATGTATTCCTGGAAATTACAGGTAAGGAACTTCGAGACAGCGAGTGAGGCAATTCGGATGCAGCAAGTAGATAACCAGAGCTGGAATTTAGGAAGATTCGAGACAGCGAGTGAGGCAACTCGTATGCATCAAGTATATATCTAAATCCGGTAATGGGTAAAAATCTCTTCTACAGCGTGGAGATAATACTATGGTGAGGAAATACTACTAGAGAGTGAAATACTACAACAGTGTAAAAAAACAACTACAGTGTGAAAATACTACAACAGTGTGAAAAAACAACTACAGTGTGAAAATACTACAACAGTGTGAAAAAATAACTACAGTGTGAAAAAACAACAACAGTGTGAAAAAACAACAACAGTGTGGAAGTTAGCAACTTCGAGACAGTGAATAAACAGAGGATAATGATATGTTTGGACGAGTTATATTAACGCAGTTAAAAGCGGGATTGAGAAGTAAACAGTATATGTTCTGGACGTTATTCTTCCCGATTGCGCTGGGAACGCTTTTCGCATTTGCATTCAGAACAATATATGACAGTGAACAGACATCGACTATTCCGGTGGCGATAATAGTCGATGATGCTGCAATAGAGGAATATAAGGTCATGCAGGCTTTCTCGGGACTCGGAGAAAGTTCACTTGAGGATGACATCGCAGCTTATCAGGAAGCTGTAGCGGTGGCCGAAGCGACGGGAAAGGCTCCGGAGATGGAAAATCCCATAAGTGAGGAGTTCGAAGAAACGCTTAATTCGGTGGAATCCTTTGATGATCTGAGAAAGGTAAGTTTTGATATTTTTCCTGAAAAATATGTGAGTGATGAAGTTCGCAGTATTTCTGAGAAGGACATGCCGTTCGTTGAAGTTTTGGAAGACCTCAAGTATGAAGGCGGAAAACCAATGATTGAAAGAGTTTCGGTAGGTTCAAGAGCAGAAGCTGAACAGATGCTTGAGAACGGTGACATAAGCGGAATCATAACAGTTTCCGGACTTAATGATATTTCTCTGCTGATATATGATAACGGAACGAGCGAAAGTATTCTTACAAGTATTATCAGCACTTACAGAAGACAGATGGATATGGTAATTGCTGTAATGAATGATGATGAAATGTCAGCGGAGTATGACAGCATGGACAGCGTTCTTGATGAGAAGCTGAATTCTGCGGACTTTGTGGAGTCATCGGGTATTGAGGGAGAAAACAAGGATCCTTTTGTAGCATATTTCTATAATCTTATTGCGATGATATGTCTGATGGGAGCAAATGCTTCTATGAGTGCGGTTGTTCATAATCAGGCAAATCAGTCAAATGAAGGAATCAGGATTGATATATCGCCGGTTAATAAGGTTGTATTTGAGCTGGCTCAGTTCGTTGCAGTCACGATCACACAGATCAGTATCCTGATGCTCGCACTGACTTACTATATGCAGATACTTCATATCAGATTCGGCGGAAATGTGGGAATGATATATCTTACAACGGCAGCATCATCGCTGCTCGGCGTATCGATAGGATATATGATAGGACATCTGGGAACAGCAAAAGAAGAAATAAAAGAAACCATACTTCTGATAATCGTAGTAGGCGGCGGATTCATGTCGGGTCTTATGTATCCTGATATGAAGGCAATAATTGAAGAGAAATTCCCTCTTTTCAACAGAATTAATCCGTCTGCAGTATTAACGGATACATTTCTTTCCCTAAATCTTTATGGTGTCGGAGAGAGATATTACAGAACAATGGGCGTTGTAGGAATAATGACAGCAGTTTGTTTGACAGTGGGAATAGCGTTATCGAGGAGGAAGCAATATGCAAGTCTATAAGTCATTTTTCAAAGTACTCAGACATTATAAGCTGAGCCTCATAATGTATGTATCAATAACACTTGTAATGCTTGTGGCACTTGCATTTTCCAAGAGTTCCGAACCTAAGCAGATAACAATGGATAAATATCCGATAATCGTTATAGATAATGATAATTCTGAGGTTTCGAAAGCACTCTATTCATATCTGGATAATGCTCATAACATAAAGAAAGAGAAGTATACTGAGGATCAGGTGAAGGACCTTATGTATTACTGGCGCATAGCGGAATATATAGAGATTCCGGAGGGATTCGGAGACAGTTTCAATAGGCTGGTGGAAAATAAGGATGAAGTTGACGTTACAACTCTTCTCAAATGTATCTATGACGAATCTCTTCCGAGAGGAATATTTATCAATATGCAGATAAATGATTTCCTTAATGGTATGAGAGGATATATGAGTTCCGGCTTCAGTATTGAAGAGGCTGTAGAAAGAACCGAGATTTCTCTTGACAGTTCACAGTATGTAACTATGAAGGAACGAGATGTTCAGCCGGCAATCAGATCATATAATGCATTTCTATTCCTTCCTTTCGGAATTCTTTCAATCATATTCTCGCAGCTGTTGCCTGTTATTATCAGCTTCAACGAAAAAGAGAAGAGAGACAGAACAGCTATCTCCGCAACAAGCCTCGCCAAGAGAAATGTGTTCCTGGTTGCAGGAGCTGCAACTGTCGCACTTATCATAGTTGTTTTACTCATTGCAATTGCAACCAGTGCTGACGGAACCACATATCTTTTCACAAAAACGTGGTGGCTTGCGGTACTGAATGTAGTTGTATATGCAATATCGATAACCATGCTGCTTTCGATGGTTTCAAGTCTTCCTCTGGGAATCAACAAAAAGGGAGCACCGAACACATCAGCCTTTTTGACGAATATTATAGGACTCACGTTCAGCTTCCTCGGAGGAACTTTTGTTGAGAGTGATATTATGGGCGACAAGGTTGCAAAGATAGGACAGTTCATTCCAAACTATTGGTATTCACAGGCAACAAAGCGTATCTGGAATGAAGGTGCAGGATTAACGGATGTTATCGAATGCTATGGACTTCAGCTGGTATTCGGATTTACCTGTCTTGCTATCGGACTTGCATTTACAAGTTTCTTCAAGGAAAGAGCAAGAGGGTAAAACAAAATAGCGGCAAGATAACTTAATAAAAATTGGTTTACAGATTCTTGTAGTAGAATATAGCGAGATTGGTCCGGTCACGGAGATCAAGCTTGCTGAGAACAGTACTTATATAATTGCGGACGGTTCCTTCCGAAAGGAAGAGCTTGTCCGCGATTTCTTTGTTTGAGAGACCGTCAGCCACACATTTTACAATTTCAAATTCCTGGTCGGTGAGGCCGAAGCGTGCGTAATCAAATTGACCATCCGAATTGGTCGATGAGCCCTGCTCTGTGCGAGAGAGGAGCTTCTCTGTCACTTCACTTCCGAAGACTGTCTGACCGCCGTATACGGCTTTCAGAGACGGGACGATTGAGTCGAAGTCCTGTTTGATAATATAACCCTTTGCACCCATAGAAAGGGCCTTAATGATGTACTCGTCATCGTTGAAGGTTGTAAGGTAGAGAATCTTCGCATCCGGGAATTCTGAAAGGATTGCCTCGCCTGCGGCGAGACCGGTCATTCCATCCATACGTATATCTGTGAGAAGAATATCCGGGTGGAGCTCTCTGTACAGCTTAACGGCTTCTTCACCACTTCCGGCAACAGCCAGAACCTCCATACCTTCTTCAGCTTCTATTATGGTTTTAAGTGAAACTGCGACGAGCCTGTCGTCATCAACTACTATTATCTTCATGAAGTACCTCTCTTCTTTACCGGAGCAGCCGGAAAATTATGTCTGTTTTTCACCGAGACTATGTATGGTATTAAGTCAAAGTTAGTGATGAATCATATATGTTTGCCACCGAGACTATGTATGGTATTAAGTCAAAGTCAGTGATGAATCATATATGTTTGCCACCGAGACTATGTATGGTATTAAGCCAAAGTCAGTGATGAATCATATATGTTTTTCACCGAGACTTCAGGATTAAACCGGTCATTTAGAAAAAAACATTTGATCGGAATCGTTACAAAAACTTTGAAACCGTCATCGGTATATATACTGAGCTTTCCGTTGAGGGATTCGACCCTCGAACGTATATTTGCAAGCCCGATTCCGTTTGACAGAAAATCCGTGTCGCTTTTAGCCTTTGCGGAAGAGCTGCTGTTTATATCGTAATCGTGAATCACAACCTGATACATCGATGGATGTTCTATTATTTTGATATCAACTTCCGAGTTTGAACTGTGTTTATAAATGTTTGTTATACACTCCTTGGCGATTCCGAGGATGGCATATTTTACGTCTCGAGGCATATTGTTTTCTGCATCAATTTCCACATTTACTTTGAAACGGCCGCTTTCGCGGAGAAGTTCGGTCATCTGATTGATACCGCCGCTTAAGTCGATAGACTCATCATGCAGGTCATGGACGCTGCTTCGGATGTTATTCATTGCTGTATCCAGAGTGGACCTGAGATCGGCGAGTTCGGTATGCACAGGCTCTTCCTTGTGTATTGCAAGCATTGCGCCGGTCTGAAGAAGAGCACGGGAAAGCATATGGCCGACGTTGTCATGAATTTCACGGGCTATACGGTTTCTCTCCGAAAGCTGTGCGGTATATATTTCATTGTCCTTGGCTTTTTCGAGGCTCAGGTTCTGGCTGATGAGTTTTTCGTTCTTCTCACTGGAGTCATCTCGCAGTCTATGGAAATTCTTTGACATGATCGATGCTGATTCACTTCTGATACTGAGATATACAGAAATCAGAGATATGAGCAGGGTAAGAAGATAAAGTGGGAGCGGTATATAGGAAAAACCGAGTATCATACCGATCACACACAGAATCAGAGCTATATAATTCCTGCTTCGCGTAATGTCATACAGAAGATTGGGAATACTGATCGAGGTTTGAGGAAAAAGTATCGTAACGAAAGAGCCGGCTATTGTAAAAATGAAGGATATATGTTCTTTTATATCATTGGGCTTCATGGAAAAATCCGAACGGTCACGTGTCAGAAGATAATAGTTGACCGCGGCAGCTGCAATAGAGGAATATACCATAATGATGAGAAAATGTCCGTGAAACAGCTGACCCATGACGAATACTGTCAGAAGGATTATTGAGATTTTATCAATTATTCTACCCATGCTTATATATTAAGACTTTGGATGTGTTTTATCAATGATACATTTGCAGAAAAACAGACAGTAAAAAATGTAAAAAGGGTCATTTGGCAATATTATTATTCACTAAATGAGATGATGTGCGAGACATTTTTAAAAGATATAATTATGCCTGACAGTGTTGATAGTGGTTTTAAAGAATAGTGATTTTAGAGAAATGTAAATTTCGGGGGAGATTTGATTATGAGAAGAATAAAAACATTTATATCTGTCATAATGACGTGTGCACTGCTTGCCGGATGCGGAAATAGTGGAGGAGATACAACAACGAAACCGATCACGACGGAAACTGTGACGGAAACAACAACGCAAGCAACAACCGAAACAACGACGGAAGCAGTAACAGAGGCTCCTACAGAAGCAACGACGGAGAAGGCAGGTGGTGACATTAAGACCGGAAAATCTCCAATCTGGAACAGGGGTAAAGATACGGGGAGTGCGGATGCATCTCCGAAACCGACAGAAAACAGTCAGTCAGATTATTATCTGCATACATCAAAGGATTTGATGAAGTATTACCTGGGTGGTTCCTGGAGGATGATTCCTAAGGGACAGGCAATAATAGATCTGGAAGCGGAACCCAATATACTTAAATTTGATAATGTGAATAATACGATGATCTATACAAGAGGCAGCGATGGCCAATATGCTGAGTTTTCGTTCAGCCTTGATGATCTTTTTCAGGAATTGGAAGAAACAAGTGATCTTCTTGAGATTAACGGAACGGGAGTTTCAGAATCGTTTAGTCCTATCCAGGATCAGCTGATCGGAATGACAGATCATTTTCAGATAGTTCTGGCGAGTGTGAATGGCTGGGATACGCTGTATTTAAGACATATCGGAAATGGAGATTCACTTTTTGGAGCAGAGGGCTTGGGAGATTATAATACAAGCTGCGGATTCTGGGTATTCAATAGAGTTGATGAGGGAGATATAAATAAAAATCCTGAAATGAGATTAGGCGGCCGTATTGATGATGTGGAAGAAGGGCTGAAGATAAAAAACAGCACTTTCTATGCCTTCCGTACTTTAGACATGGGTGGTGAGGTTCACCTTGAACATATGAGTGTCACAGGAGTACAGCTTAATGTGTACGGAGAGGATGAAGCATGTGTATGTACGGCTTATAAGAATACAGAATATCCGATGAGTGCGATACCATATAGGGTTGTAGGCGGAATGGATAATTCAGGACGTTTTGATCCGGGTCTTGTAAGAGTTACTACTGATGCAAAGGGAGATGTGACACTTATAGAAGAATGTGCTTATGATATTTTCGGATATTATTATCAGCTTCCTTTTGAGGAGGATATCGATCCGGATAATCAGGGACAGTATCCGGGAGGACTGGATGATGACGGAAAGGGACCGGATATTATGGATGGTGACGGACCTGATGGAAGACCTGAAGAAATATTCGGAGAAACAGACGAACTGTTTCTGGGATACTGGTCCAATCCAGATGAGGCAGGAACCGGAGTGACCATCACTGAGACAGATCCACAGGTCGGAGGGTATTATCTGTATTTTACCTTCTACGGAAAAGGCGGAGCATCAGGTGTTGCATATACAGATGAAGACAATGCAATGCATTTATATAATGGAAAGTCTATGTCCGGAGACGGAACCTTTGAGGCATATATAACTTCAGAGGATGGATTATCACTGGATGTATTTATTTCCTGGTCAGATACAGACCTTTTGCCGGAATTCAGTACATTTCATTATGTTTTGAGTCAGTAAAAATTCAGATAGTTCAGGATGATAGTTTTATAAAATTAAAACAGAGGATCATATTATGAGAAGAATAAGAGTATTTATATCAATCACCCTTATTACAGCGCTCCTTGCAGGATGCGGAAATAATAACGGCAATACAACAACAACCGGAACGAAGACTGAAGCAACTACCGAGGCGGTTACAGAAATAACTACCGAAGCAGTTACCGAAACGACGACGGAAGCTTCAACCGAAGCAGCTACCGAAACAACCATATCGTCAAAAGTAGGAAAGTCTCCAATCTGGAATAAAAAGGGTGGTGAACAGGCTGATGCGTTCCCAAAACCTGCTGATGAACCGCGGTCAGATGACGAATTTACAATATCATCGGATATGATGAAGTATTATCTGGACGGATCATGGGTGCTTATTCCTCATGGATTTCCTATAATGGATCCGGAGAAGAAACCTGATATACTTTCATTTGATTCAAATAATCAAAAGATGACTTTTAGCAGAGGCAGCGATAATCAATATGGAGAATTTTCATTTACTCTGGATGATCTGTTCGGTGCATTTCCTGAAACAAACAACCTCTTGAATCTTACGGGAACAGATGAGTCTGATTCGTTTATATCGTCCGGACAATCTCTTGTCGGAATGACAGACCAGTTCCAGATAGTTATAGCAAATGTTCGAAATGAAGATATGCTCATGCTCAGGCCTATCGGAAACGGAAACTCTTTATTCGCAGATCAGGGAATGGGTGATAATAATGCTACTCAGGGATTCTGGGTTTTTGGAAGATATTCGGAAGATGATGATTATGTTGAGCCGAAGATGGAAAGAATCAATAATATAAATGATCAGCTGAAAAAGAGAAATGATACATTTTATGCTATAATGTGGTTTGATATGGGAGGAGCGGTTATTCTACAGCATGTTGATCCATTTCAGACATGGACAACATATGAGGGTGATGAAGAAAGGGCTTTATGCTACAATTATGAAAACAAGGATTATCCGCTCAGTGCGGTTGAATATTGGCTTGTAGACGGAGAGAATCTTATACATTCCGGTGAATTCAGTCCATCGTTTGTCAGAGTGAAAACAAATGAAAACGGTGATATTGTTAGGTTGGATTATATTAAATATCATATAAACGGATATTATATCTGTCCGACCGAAGAAGATTTTATTGAACCTTCATCACAGACCGAACCGACCGATCCTGATGAAAACAACTATCCGGGCGGATTATCTGATGATGGTTTAGGCTGGGATGAGAGAGATGAAAGAGATCCGGATATATTCGGAGACGAAGATGCGGTATTCCTCGGTTACTGGGATGATGGAGACGGAAATTCAGTTATGGTAAATCCGGCAGATCCTCAGAAAGGCGGATTTTATCTGTATTTCAATTTTGGAGGAACCAGTGCAACAGCTTTTGCTTACGGAGATGAAGATGGTGGATTCGTAATATATAACGGAGTATCATCGACCGACGGTGGAGATTTCCGCGGATATGCAGTTGCAGACGGAAGTGTACTACGTTTTTCTGTTTCAACTTCAAGTACAGATCTGCTTTCAGAGGCGGAATCCTTTGTATATTATATTCAGTAACATGAACGAGTGATGTGAAACAGCATTCATTCATGAGTATGCAGCGAAGCGGAATACGAATGTCCGCTTAACATATGTGCTGCCGGTGATCCGGCGGCGGAATGGAGCAATAATGAACAGTGATAAGTATCTTTTTATCACAGATTTAGACGGAACTCTTCTTACCACAGATAAGAGAGTTACTCCGGCAACAGCAAAGGTTCTCCGAGAATTTGTCGGAGAAGGAAATCATTTTGCAATATGCACGGGGCGGGACATTAACAGTGCCCGCTCCGTTTATTGCGGCCTCGGACTTACTCTACCGGGAAGCTTTGTGATTGCTTATAATGGCGGACAGATATATGATGTGGATAAAGCTGAAACCGTTTACAGAACAGGGATTGATTTTGATACGGTCAGAGAAATATATCAGCTTGCCGACGAGTATGGTATATATGTTCATACATACAGTGATGATTATATTCTTGCGAGAGAGGAACATGAATGTCTGGAATTTTACAGGAGAGTCATTAAAACTCCGGTAAAGCTTCTGGGTGATAAACTTTTTGATTTCATGAAGATTCCCCCTTGTAAGGTGATATCGATTGAGCTGCATGATCATGAGCAGCAGGAGAGGTTCCGCTATGCGGCTGAGGAGAAATTCAAGGGAAAGCTTGATATCATGTATTCAAATCCGTATTATCTGGAGCTGATTCCCAAGGAGTCCGGTAAGGGAGAGGCGCTTAAGAGACTTTGCAAATATCTTGATATTCCGGTTGAAAACAGCATTGCGGCAGGTGATGGAGATAATGACATTTCCATGATTGAGGCAGCAGGTGTTGGTGTAGCCATGATAAATGCACCTGATTCGGTAAAGGCTTCGGCTGATATTATTACAAAGCTGGATAACGATCATGACGGACTTGCGGCAATCATATCGAGTAAGGGGCTAAGTATAGTATAATGGGAGACAATAAATTGAGTCAGGATGTAAATAAATCAAATATAGTTTTGATCGGTATGCCGACGTCGGGAAAAAGTACGGTGGGTGTAATACTTGCCAAGATTCTCGGAAAGGATTTTGTGGATACGGATCTGATCATACAGAAAGAGGCAGGACGTAAGCTGTCGGAAATAATCGAAGAGGATGGACTTGATGGCTTTCTCAGAATCGAAGAAGAAGTATGCTGTAATGTAAATGCTGAAAATACTGTAATTGCAACAGGCGGAAGTGTTGTTTACGGAGAGAAAGCTATGAGGCATCTGAAGGAGATTAGCCGAATAGTTTATCTTGAGATAGATTATGAGACACTCGAACAGAGACTTCATCATGTTAAGCAGAGAGGTGTGGTTCTGAAGCCGGGACAGACAAAGAAGGATCTGTATGAGGAAAGAATAGAACTCTATAAGAGATACGCGGATATAGTAGTCTCGGAAGAGGGAATGGATATAGAAGGAACGGTAAACAGGATAGTCGGTTTGTTATAATTTCAGAGGTGAATGTTATGGCAAATATATCGGAGTACATAGACTGGAGAGGCGATGTGCCTTATGATGTCGATCACTTTAATTCTGTGGATAATCTTATCCTTTCGTGGATAGCATATACAGATTTTGAAGGTGTATTAAAATCGGATGAAGGCATGATTATGGAAGATGTTGCGAGGGCATATTTTGAACTCCATACGGAGGAAGAAATAAAGAGCAGAAGTACATTTTTTAAAACATCACCGTTCATTTTACAAAAGGCAGCAGAGGCACCGCGATATAGGGACCTTCTGATGGAAAACTATATTAATATAGTTGATCCGGAGAAGGGTGAGCAGTATTCTGCGGTCACATTCAGATTTCCGGAAGGGATGCGCTATGCAGCATTCAGAGGAACCGACAATACAGTGGTAGGATGGAGAGAAGATTTCAATCTTTCTTTCATGACTGAGACAGCAGGACAGAAGAGAGCTGTAGAGTATGTAAATAAATATCTGAAGGGCAGTGATGAACTGATCCTCGGAGGGCATTCGAAGGGCGGAAATTTTGCTGTGTATGCAGGTGCCTTCTGTGATAAGAGTATTCAGGAACGGATAAAAAATGTCTATTCCAATGATGGCCCGGGATTCAGACAGGAGATACTTGATAAGCCCGGCTATAAGGAAATACTTCCGAGAATCGTGAGTATTATCCCGGAGGAAAGTGTAGTCGGCGTAATGCTCTCAAATGAATATGAGAATCATATCATAAAGAGCAGTGCAAAGTTTGTGGCACAGCATGATCCGATGACATGGCTTGTATACGGAAGAGATTTTGTCAGCGCAGATAAGATCAGCACTAACAGCCGCCTGATAGATAAGACTATGATGAAATGGCTTTCGACGATGAGTGATGAAGACAGACGTTCATTTACGGACTCACTCTTTTCATCGATCATTGATTCGGCCGGAGTCAGAACGCTTAATGAGATAAGTGAAGGTGGAATAAAGATCATATCCGATCTTATCAAAGCTTTTAAGAGTATGGAACCTGAGAAACAGCAGGAGTTTTCAGAGCTGGTAAAGAGACTTATCAAAATCGGTAATGAAATCATTATCAATAACGTGAAGAGTAAGATTAAGCCGGTCAAGCGTATAGATAAGAAGTCATAAAACTATACCTGTAGTATATTTTTTTGAAAATATGATTGACAATGATATATTCAGATGTTATTCTGACCATGATAGTAAGCGGAATGCTTGATCCACGCCTGTTAGGGAAAATAAAAATCCCTGACAGGCGTTTTTCATTTTCAGGCCGAGGCGCCGCGGCCGCAGAATTGTTACGGAACATATTTGCTTACAAGTATATCGATAAGGGAAATATACAGTTTATATATCAGTTTAATCAAGGAGGTATACAAATGGTCACAATCAGTAAATTCAGTTTAGAAAATACAAGATATCAGAATCTTCTGTCCAGAAAAAGCGGCATACCGGAGGCAGTTGAGATCACAGTCAAGGACGTACTGAAAAATGTAAAAGAAAAGGGCGATGAAGCCCTGAAAGAATATATGCAGAAATTTGACGGAGTCGATATCGATGAGATCGGTCTTATGGTTTCGGATGCTGAATTTGAAGCAGCAAAGGAGAGAGTATCGGATGAATTTAAGAATGCGGTAAAGCTTGCCTGTGATAATCTCTTCAGGTTCCACAGAAGACAGCTTCCTTCAGGATTCGTAGAGAAGTTTGAGAACGGAGCGGTACTTGAAAGAAAATATACGCCGCTCAACAGTGTGGCTGTAACGGTTCCGGGAGATATGGCACCACTTATCTCAACACTTTGTATGAATCTTGTTCCGGCAGTTGTTGCCGGTGTTCCGAACATTTACATCCTCACAAAGCCAAGGAAGGACGGAACTATAGACGACAGGCTTCTTTATGTAGCGGATTACCTTGGGGTAAGAAATTATTATAAAATATCGGGTTCGCAGGGACTTGCCGCTGTTGCTTACGGAACAGAAAAAGTTAAGAAGGTTGATGCTATAACTGGTCCGGGAAATAACTATACGCAGATGGCTAAGAAGCTTCTGTTCGGGGAGGTTAAGATCGATTCGATTGCCGGTCCTTCTGAAATTGCGATAATTGCAGATGAAAAGGCAGATCCGACTTTCATTGCCGCAGACATGATGTCACAGGCTGAACACGGAACAGGCTTTGAAGCCAGCACAGCATTTGTATTATCTGAAACACAGGCTGAAAAGATAAAAGCAGAGATAAACCGACTTACATCAGAGAATGATCTCGTCAAAGAAACAGAGAAGACATTTACTAACTATGGAGATATCTTTGTCGTAGATTCAATCAATGAAGCAGTTGAAGCTGTGAACGGTATTGCACCGGAGCATGCGGAGCTCCTTCTGGAAGACTATGAAGAAGTGCTTTCGAAGATCACAAATGCGGGAGCAGTATTTGTGGGTGAATACAGTACTGAACCGGTGGGCGACTATTTCTGCGGAACAAATCATATCCTTCCGACTTGCGGTACCGCAAGATTCTCATCAGGTATGTCGGTAAATGAATTCGTGAGGGGTTACAGCGTTATAAAATATCCTGAAAATGCATTGAAGGAAAATGCCGATTATATAATTGAACTTGCAGAAGCAGAAGGGATGAGAGCTCATGCACTTGCTGTCAAGGTGAGAAAATAAGGCAGTTTATTGAGATTATATTAAAAAAATCTGTTTTTTCAGTATTTATAGTATAATTTATGCAAATTATCATATGACTAAGATGTTATGAAGTAGTATAATGTAATTTACGATAATTACATTATACTACTTATTAATTTTAGGAAATCATATATCGTTATACATAAAGAAGGAAATCAACTTCCGATTGACGAAGTATATAATTATAAAAGATTAAGTGATAATGATATCACTGTATAAAGGAGAAACATGGGGAAGCCATTAAGAGAAATATATAATGATCAAAAAGATCTGAGAGATAAGATGCTGCTTTTTTCTCTTCTTGCATGTATCGTTATGGTGGTTACATGTGCAGCAATCATGCTGCTGGAGGGAAACAATCTCTGGACTGTCATCTTTAATATAGGAGCTGCGATTTTTATGCTGCTTCTGTTTCATCTTGCATTTGCGAAGGAAAAGAAGAGTCTGGTCAGAATAGTATTCGTATATTTTATGAATCTGATCGTCCTGACATACCTGTTTTATATAAACGGAGGAATTAATTCAGGTATGCCTATATATCTTATAGCCGGACTTATTCTTATCATTCTTTCGGAGCATGGAGTAAGGCGATATGTGGCACTGGGGATATGCAGCGTATTTCATCTGGTATCTATTTTTGCTTCATATTATTTTACGAGCGGACAGGCTGAGCAGTGCGGACTTCCGGTATTGGTAGGAGAACTCAATCATAATCAGTTTGAAGAAGTATATGATACAGCAATATCTCTGATAATTGCGGGACTTTGGATAGGAATAACTCTTATTCTTGTGTTTAATGCCTATGACAAGGAAAAACATTATAACGAAGAACTGATGAATAAGCTTGCTGATATGGCAGTTACTGATGAACTTACAGGCATCAATAACAGAAGATATATGTTCAACTATCTTGAAACACACGAAGACCTTTTTGGTTCGGATAAAAGATATATAGCGATGTTCGATCTTGACTACTTTAAAAAGATAAATGATACATACGGTCATTTGTTCGGTGATGAAGTTTTGAGCAGATTCGGAGATGTGTTACTCGCACAGGGCAACGATCCGAAGGTGGAACTTGCGGCAAGATACGGAGGAGAGGAATTCGTGCTTCTGTATAATGCAGACAGTAAGGAAGAAGCAGAAAGCAGGATCGATACGATAAGACAGGATCTTAAACAGATTAAAATAGAGAATTATCCGGATGTCAATCTTACTGTCAGTGCGGGCCTTGTACTTTGTAAAAAGCATAAGACTATAGTCTCGCTTCTCAAAGAAGCTGACGACTGTCTGTACGAAGCAAAGAGTGAAGGAAGAGACAGGGTAATTTCATCTGTATAAGGAGAATTGTGATGAGTAGGGAATATGCCAAAGAAGTATTGAATCTTATCGACAAGTCACCGACGGCATATCATGTGATAGAAAATGTTAAGTATATTCTTGATGCGGCGGATTTTACCGGACTTAGGGAATCTGAAATCTGGAAGCTTGAGGCAGGCGGAAAATATTATGTTACAAGAAATGATTCGTCGATAATAGCATTTACTATTCCAAAGCTTGACTATAAGGGATTCAGGATTATCGCAAGTCATTCGGATTCACCGTGCCCAAAGCTAAAGGAAGATCCGGAAATGCGCGGAAAAGACTATGTACGTCTTAATGTAGAAAAATATGGTGGAATGCTGCTGGCTCCATGGTTTGACCGTCCGCTTTCGGTAGCAGGTAGGATAGTTGTAAGAGACGGTGATGAGATCAGGCAGGAATTGGTAAATCTGGATAAGGATATAGCTGTTATTCCGTCACTTGCTATTCATATGAACAGAGAGGCGAATAAGGGATATTCCTATAGTTTTCAGAAGGACATGCTTCCGATAGTTGGAACATCTGAGGGAGACAGATCGATCATGTCTCTCGTGGCAGAAAAAGCAGGTGTAGAAGAGAAGAGTATTATCGGTAAAGACCTTTATATGTATATCAGGGATAAGGGTACGATCTGGGGAACGAATGATGAATTTATCGGCTCTTCGAGACTGGATGATCAGGAATGCGTCTGGTGCACGCTTTCAGGTTTTGCGTTAGCAGAGAATTCCGAATATGTTAAGATGCTATGTGTATTTGACAATGAAGAAGTTGGATCGAGAACCAAGCAGGGTGCGGATTCGAGCTTTCTTGAAAGTCTGATCGACAGGATAAATGACAATCTCGGAAGGAGCAGGGAAGAATACTATACCGCATATGCAAACAGTTTTATGATTTCGGCAGATAATGCTCATGCATTTCATCCGGCACATGCAGATAAGTATGATCCGGTTCAGAGTCCGAAAATGAACGAAGGAATAGTGATCAAGTTCAGCGCAAGACAGAGTTATACCACCGATGCTGTTTCGGCGGCATTTGTGAGAATGATCTGCGATGACAGCAACATTCCGTATCAGATATTTGTGAATCATTCGGATGAACCGGGTGGAAGTACACTGGGTAATATTTCAAATTCTCATGTATCTATAAATACTGCGGATATCGGACTTGCACAGCTTGCCATGCATTCGTCATTTGAGACTGCGGGAATTAAAGATCTTGAGTTTTTAAGAGATTTTGCGGAGGCTTTTTATAGCATATAAGAAGATAGGGTTATAAGGAAATATATGAATTACAGAGGGGATATATGGATTTAAAGAAGAAAATAATGATAGCGGCAGTTTCACTGGTTGTATTGGCAATGGTGATCTTTACCGCTTATCAGGTCATAGTTTATGTTAAAGGAAGTGGAGATACTGATTACATAGCTGCAGAAGATACTGCGGAGCAGGAGGATTCGGCCACTGTCGAAGAAACTGAAGCGTCGGATGATACTGAACAGGAGTATTCAAGTCCGGCTGAAATGGCTAAGGCAATGGGTAGTACGGAACAGCTTTACTCAAGTCCTGCCGAGGAGGCCGCAGCACTATACGGTTCGGAACAGATCTATTCAAGTCCCGCCGAAGAAGCTGCAGCGGAGGCTTTTGCTGAAGGAAATGCAGGCCCTGTATTTAATCCGAAGGATGTTCCGGATGATATTCATGGCTTGTTTGCAGATGACCCGGCTACTACTGAGCTGGAGTTTATTCAGGCTGTAAATTATTATATCAAGAACAGCGATGAAGATATGTTTGATATATATTCATCAGGTCCGGGTGAGGAGTTTGTACTGAATGCCAATGAAAATATCGGAACAAATATGGGTTATCTGGAACAGTATCTGATAAGTGAAGAGACTAGTGGTGTTCAAACTGTTAAGCTGATACTTCATCGTAATGATGAAGCATATGTATATCGACATCGGGTATTTGGTGTGCCTCTTCCTGAAGGAAACAGTGAGGCAGCGGAACTGGATAAAGCTGTTGAAAAGATAATGGGCGATATTCTGACTCCTCAAATGAGCGATTATCAGATTGAACTTGCAGTGCATGATTTCCTGATTGAGAAATGCCATTATTCCAAGTCGGATGATGCACCGGTACTTCATTCGGCATACGGAGCACTTGTTAACAGAAATGCCGTATGTCAGGGTTATGCGAGTGCATTTGAGCTGATACTTAATATAGCGGGTGTGGACTGTATATTTGTTACCGGAACTTCCGGAATGCAGCATGGTTGGAATATGGTGAATCTCGGAGGAGCGTGGCACCATGTAGACGTTACCTGGGATGATCCGTCTAATACCGGCGGCAATGGTTATGATATGACATCGCATACATTTTTTAATGTCAGTGATGACGTGATGGATGATGATCACATATGGGATGAGGAGTTTTATCCCGAGTGTAATTCCATGAGAGAAAACTATTATTATAAAAATGGACTGCTCTTTGAGGACATTTCTGAGTTCGAACGTTATCTGGGCGAGGTAGTAGACGCAGGAAATAAGGCAGATGTAGAATATGCTGTTATGGATTATGAATATAACAGATATGATATACAGAGTATTGTCGGAGGGCTTGGTTATTATGGCTCTTATGCTTACAGAATAACGCGAGATTATGATAATGTTGTAGATGGCTATAATGTTATCAGAATAAAGCTGAAGTAATAAAGAGATTTCCGGTTGTCTGTAAAGATTTTTCAAAACGGAGTGATTCTCAAGTGAGAGTAACTCCGTTTTTCATTTATTTCAACGGAATAAGCAAAGAGGTTAGTTATTTATGTAGATGATTGAAAGGCTAAATATGTATTTTGGAGGATTTGGGAATCGATTCTGATATGAACACAGAAATAAATGCATTGAGTGATGTATTTAAGTGAGCTTTAAGGAGTCCTGATGGGAGACGAAATAAAAATGAACTTCAAAGAATATATAAAAAGAAATGAATATGATTTTATTCGAGATAATTCACGGCTGGGGAATCATATAATTCTTCTTGGAGTTTCCGGAAGTTATGGATACGGAACCAATAGAGAAGGAAGCGATGTTGATTTTAGAGGAATAACGCTGAATCTTCCATCGGATCTGATAGGATTTACTGAGTTCGAGCAGTTTGAAGATAGGAAGACTGATACTGTAATATACTCTTTCAATAAGATTATCAAGCTTCTTATAAACTGTAATCCCAACACGATAGAGATTTTGGGGATTGATGAAGATGAGTATGTCATTAAGTCTGAGACAGGGCAGGAGTTACTGGATAATAAAGATATGTTCTTATCCAAAAGAGCTGCGACTTCATTTGGACACTATGCTGATGCACAGCTCAGGCGTCTGCAAAATGCAATCGCGAGAGATTCAATGACTCAGCCGGAACAGGAAGAGCATATCATTAGGTCGGTGCAGTATGCTCTAGATGATTATAATCGAAGACAGACTCTAAGCGGACAGGGAGAAACAAATCTTTATATAGATGATGCAGTAACCGAAGGACTGGATAAGGAAATCTTCGTGGATGGAGTGATGAAGCATTTTCCGCTAAGAGCTTATAATGATATGATGAATACCATGAATACTGTGATCAGGGAGTATGACAAGATAGGAAAGCGCAATAAGAAGAAGGATGATAATCATCTGAATAAGCATGCGATGCATCTCGTCAGACTTTTTATGATGGGTACGGATATTCTGGAGAATGGTCTTATACGGACAAGAAGACCTGATGATGAACTGAAACTGCTCAGAAGCATAAGAGACGGGAAATATATGGTTGATGGTCGTCTTAATGATGACTTCTATAATATTGTAGCTGAATTTGAAGAGAAATACAGGAAGGCTGAGCTGCGTAGTAAACTACCGGATAATCCGGATATGGCAAGGATAGAAGCATTTGTGGAAAGGATTAACAGAAGAGTTGTTTTGGGAGAGTTTCTTTAGAAACGTAGCAGTCCGTATGTTATAGGGTGTCAAAACATTTGCGGTTTAAGGGATTATACATAGTATGGAAAGAAATATAGAAAAAGAAATACAGGAAAACATAGGTGCAATTGAGTCTAAGTATGATGTGAAAATACTGTATGCCATTGAGTCGGGAAGCCGTGCGTGGGGCTTTGCATCGCCAGACAGCGATTATGATGTGCGTTTTATATATTTGCAGAAAAAGGAAGAATATCTCAGAATCGATCAGGGAAAAGATGTAATAGAGTGGCAGCTTGATGAGGTGCTGGATATAAACGGATGGGATCTGAAGAAGGCTCTTCTTGCTTTTGGTAAAGGAAATCCCAATCTTATGGAATGGGCGAATTCTCCAATAGTGTATAGAGAAACTGAGGAGTGGAAAAAGATAAATAAAGTGGTAAGACTATTCTTCTCAGAAAAGGCTGCTTTATGTCATTATTACGGAACTGCAAATAGTACATATAATGGATTCCTGAAAGACGACAAAGTAAAATATAAAAAGTATTTATATGCGCTAAGACCCCTTCTCTGCTGCAGATGGATTGAAAGGTATCATAGCATTCCACCTATGAAGTTTGAGGATTTGTTAAAGCTTTTTGATGGAACTGAAAGTGATCTGAATGAAACATTGCTACAGGCAATTGACAGTCTGCTGGAGAGGAAGGCAGTCACAGTAGAAGGGGAGCTGAACGAACATATACCGGAGATTATTGAGTATATTAAAACAGAGCTTCCAAAACAAAAAGAAATATCTGATAGGATTTCAGATGACAGGAAAAAAGATTTCAATCAATTAAATGGGATTTTCTATACTATGTTGAATGGGGTATAGAAAGTCTGCCAGATCTACAACTAGGGTAGTTCACTTGTGATGAATTATAGATTCTAAGGAATTATGAATATAATGAACGGAGATTGAAAATGAATTTAAGAACTATAATGATTTTTCCGACATTTGAAAATATCGAAATAATAAATTCCATACGTGACAAATATGATCCTCTTGCTAATCTGGTGAGACCTCATATAACAATTGTATTTCCATTTGAATCCGATATGAGTAATGAGGAAGTTACCGATATTCTGAATAAGAGACTGATGGGGATAGCTCCATTTGATATAGAACTGAAGGGCTTTGGTAAATATACTGATGCGTCGGGGAACTATCTGTCTCTATACCTGACTAAAGGTTCTGATGTTATAAAAAGAATTCATGATACGTTATATGGGAATGAGTTTAAGTCATATGATATCGGGGTTGAATATGTGCCACATATTACAGTTGGTAAGCTTCCAACAAAAGAAGAGATGGAAGCGGCTTATGAAGAGATAAGGGATATTGATGAGGTGTTTTCAACTCAGGTAAGGAAGATTTCTGTTGAAATGATTGGTGAGAACGAGGAGTCGATAATTATTATCGAAAAGGAATTAGAATAATGAGAAATATATTATAAAATGCATCGAACGGAGAATAGAAAATGAACTATCCAGAATTTATGTTTATAAAAGAGAATATGATACCTGCGGATCAGCAGAATACGCCGGATATAGAAGGCTACTATTATACAGCAAATGATGGAAGCCAGATGGCATTTTGGATATATAAGGCTGACAGAGTATCTAAGGAACATACTCACGATTATGACGAATATATGCTATGTGTAGAAGGTGAATATATCGTAACAATAGATGGCAAAGAATATGTACTTCATGCCGGTGATGAGCTCTTCATTCCAAAGGGAAGCCTTCAGGGTGGTAGAGTAAAGGCAGGGACGAGATCTATACATGCCTTCGGTGGACAAAGGGTGAAGGGTTGATATTGAAGAGGTAAATGATTCAATGAGTAAGAATGTTGAAAAAATCTTATCCGGTGCAACCACTGCATTTATTGATTCAACCAATAAATCAAGTGCTGCATATAAACCGGATTTTATATCAAATGATCATAAAAAGGGAGTGAAGGTACTCACATCTATCGAGGAAGAACTTAAGAGATGTGACTCCTTTACTTTTAGTGTTGCTTTTATAACGCTTGGAGGTATAGAACCTCTGTTGCTTACATTTAAAGAGTTGGAAGAGCGAGGTGTTTCAGGAAAGGTCCTTACAACTGATTATAACATGTTCACTGATCCTAAAGCTCTCGATAAGTTGGCAGAGTTTAAGAATATCGAGCTTCGTATGTACCATGAGGATGCAGTATTATCAGGAGTATCCAATGGAGAATTCACAGGTGGCGAAAGTGCAGCTTTAGAAGACGGAACTACACCGACTCCTGATACAGAAAGAATTGGCTTCCATACAAAGGGCTATATCTTTAAACGTGATGAAACTTATACATTCATTATTGGAAGCTCAAACATGACCGGCAAAGCTCTTTCTGTAAATAAAGAGTGGAATACAAAAATGGTATCAACAACTGAAGGTGAAATGTATAAGAACATACAGTCAGCGTTTGATGAGTTGTGGGGTGATAAGAATCATACAAGTAAGTATGAGGATTTCATCGAAGAATATAGAACTAAGTATCAGACTATAAAGAAGCAGAGAAAACTTGCTGCAGATAATAGTCCTGTTGTTTCTCTGGAACAATACAAACTCTCGCCAAATTCAATGCAGGTGGACTTTATCAATAACTTGAAAAAGATACGAGAACAGGGGGAAGATAAAGCACTGCTTATATCAGCAACTGGGACAGGCAAAACGTACGCATCTGCATTCGGACTCCGTGATGCTATGGGTGATTCTGAGAATGTTTCTAAGAATAACACAGTGAAATCAAACCGTATTCTTTTTATAGTTCACCGTGAGCAGATAGCTAAGCAGGCGATGAAATCATATAAGAATGTATTTGGTCGAAGTAAGACATACGGCCTTCTTTCTGGTAACAGCAAGGATACTGATGCGGATATTCTCTTTGCAACTATGCAAATGATGTCAAAAGAAGAAGTGATGACACAGTTCCCCAAGGACTGTTTCAAAACCATCGTAATAGATGAGGCACATAGAACAGGAGCGATAAGTTATCAGAAGATTATGGAATATTTCGAGCCGGAGTTCTGGCTTGGTATGACAGCATCTCCTGAAAGAACGGATGACTTTGATGTGTTCGCAACATTTGATCATAATATTGCTCTTGAGATTAGACTTCAGCAGGCTATGGAGGAAAATCTACTTTGCCCGTTCCATTACTTCGGTATAACCGATATGGAAATAGACGGTGTGGTAATTGATGAGAAAACTGAAATGGAAAACTTTAGATTTCTTGTATCAGATAAGAGAGTCGATTATATCATTAAGCAGATGAGCTTCTATGGTTTCTCGGGCGATAGAGTTAAGGGACTTGTCTTCTGTAGCTCCAGGAAGGAAGCAGATACTCTAAGTGGAATATTTAATGAGAGAGGTTATAAGACTAAGGCTCTTACAGGTTCAGACAGTCAGGAAGAAAGAGAAGCTGCGATAGAACTTCTGACGAAGGATATTCAGATTGATATAGATGAAACAAAGCATGGGGATTATCTCGATTACATTTTCACTGTGGATATATTCAATGAAGGTGTTGATATCCCTGAGGTGAATCAGGTTGTAATGCTTCGACCTACAGAGTCACCGATTGTATTTGTCCAGCAGCTTGGTCGTGGCCTCAGAAAGGCTGATGATAAGGACTTTGTAGTTATCCTGGATTTCATTGCCAACTATAAGAATAACTTCATGATTCCGATTGCTCTTTCGGGCGACAGGACCTACAACAAGGACAACATCCGCCGCTATGTTACTGAGGGTGAAAAGGTTATTCCGGGAATCTCGACAATTCATTTTGATGAGATATCCAAGAAGAAGATATACGCTGCAATCGATACGGCAAACTTCAGCGATATCAAGCTTATCAGAGAAAACTACAAGAATTTGAAATACAAGCTGGGACGCATTCCAAACCTGATGGACTTCGACAGATACGGAGAAATGGATGTGCTTCGCATATTCGATAATAATTCCCTTGGTTCATACTACAAGTTCCTTGTGAAGTATGAGAAGGATTATAAGGTAAGACTTTCTGCAAATGAAGAGAAGATAGTCGAATTCATTTCTAAGAAGCTCGCAAGTGGAAAGCGTATACATGAACTGGAAATGCTTTCTCGAATGCTGATCTATAAGGATGCGCTGGTTCATGGGATGAAGACTTCGCTAAAGGAGAATTACAACAAGGACTGCCCGGACAAGGTTGTGAAGAGTGTTGTAAATGTACTTACAAATGAGTTCCCATCCGGTTCCGGAAAGAAGACCTACGAGGATTGTGTATTTATTGAGAAGAGTAAGGATGGTGACTTCGAGATAAGCAAGCCTCTACAGAAAATGATTCATAACAAAGAGTTCTACGACATTGTGAAGGAGCTTCTTGAATTCGGAAGATACAGATACGAGCGTGATTATTCAAAGACCTACCAAGATACAGAGCTGGTGCTGTATCAGAAGTATACTTATGAAGATGCTTGTCGACTTCTTAATTGGGAGCATAATGAAGTACCACTCAATATCGGTGGTTATAAGTATGATAAGACTACTAAGACATTTCCTGTATTCATCAACTATGATAAAAGTGATGACATTCAGGACACTATAAAGTACGAAGATCATTTCACATCTCGAAGCTCACTCATAGCAATATCAAAGCAGAGCAGAACTGTTGATTCAGAGGATGTACAGAACTTCCTTCATGCAAAAGAACGCGGCATAGATGTTGAACTCTTCGTGAGAAAGAACAAAGATGATAAAATCTCCAAGGAGTTCTACTACCTTGGCAGAATGACAGCTACGGGCAATACGAATGAATTCATAATGGCCAATACTGATAAGACTGCCGTGGAGATAGAGTGGAAGCTGGATACTCCTGTTAGGGAGGATATTTATCAGTATATAGTTAATGGGTAAGAAATTTTTACCATTTACGACATCCTATAGCATAGAAATAAAAGGAAATAATGGCATATCGTAGTTACGTAATAGTAGCTACGATATGTCTTTTTTTGCTGACTAGTGACATTGAAACCATGATAATCTATGTTATAATTAATTTGTTTTCCGAAACTGATGTGTTTGTTTTTCGGAATGGCTTGTAAAAGTTTATTCCGATTTACTGTTCCAATATATAAAGCATTGTTTCTTCCCATAGGGCTCATAAATATTATATTTCATAAGGCTTTAATCTCCTTGAACACTTCCTTGCCACCTGCATCAAGTTCCCTTATTTCAACACTGTCAGCCTCAGAACGATGCGTAACATTGCCATTCTTAAGATAGGTTTGGATCTGACGTACTCCGCCGTGTTCAAAGCTGCCTTCCTGAATATTGATTTCCGGATCAGCATCTCTTTTATAAGCTTCTTTTTCTTCTTCCTGTATCCTTCGACCTGTTTCATCGATGTGCAGTTTTTTGCGGAACTCCCACTGTTTCTGACAGTTTTCCTGTTTTCTGTAATCCTCTATGTGTTCGTACAAAGTGATCCTGGTGACATCATTTTCGAGCACAATGTTTTCAAAGCATGGGAAACTTCTGAGATCTGACTTATCCAAAAACGCATATGACTCTACGCCGAACCACATCCTGTAAAAAGCGCCCAGATGAAGTCCCTGCGTCTTATAAACAAATCCGGGGTTCTTCTTGACATCTATCTCTATCTTCTCCAATTTGCCTTTACATTTAGGGTAACCGGACGGATCTTCATTCAGAAGTTCAAGCTGGGAGATGTAGGGCTCGTTTTGAACCATCTCATTATATGAATCAGATTCGGAAGCCATTACAGCTTCTTCAACAATAAATCTTTCGATCTCCGGAAATGTCTTATCTGCAGTATCGTAATCAAAAGAAAGACTGACACTAAAGAACTTGTTCAGACGTTCCTTTCTGACAACAAACATGAACCCTTCTCCATCAACATGAAATCTGATTCGTTCATTTGATTCATCCATTTCGGCTTCAAAAGCTTCAGTTAACCTTTTGGGATAATACCTGACCGAGTGTCCGGATCCGTATTGGGAAGCACCTATCTTTCTTGGCGTTACATACTGAAGCAGAATCTGAAAAAATCCATACAGTTTCTGCTTATCAATTGAATCCTTGCAAGATATGAAAAAGGTTTTCTTCTTAAACACCATGAACACCTCGAAAAATCTATACGTCCTGATTACTGGAATATAATTATGTACCAATTTTATCATAATTATTGACGAAATCAATGGGATTAAGTATAGTCAAAACGAGCTGGACAACGGTAATCTTACCGCCATACAGCAATCAGATAAATACAATGTGGAAAAAATTAATCGGAGTTTGTAATTATGAAAGAGTGTGTATTTAATAATTCTATTGATCTATCTGGTGTTCTGGAAAAGCACGGTTTCAATATGGATTCTATAGGTAATATACAAATTGGATATGATAAGAATATTTATATTTTGGCAAAGGATAAGAATGATTCCGCATATTTAACTGCGATAGTTATAGAACCTGATTGGGACGAAGAGACAATTAAATCAGATTATTCGGTTTATTTTGGAAAACATGATCTGGGTTTCTACTTTATTCAGCCGTATCAAGAAAATATTATAATAGTGAATTCCAGATGCTGCTATAACCATGGTAGCCCGGATCAAAATGCCATAGTTTTTGATAAAAATGGAAATGAATTACAAAGATTTTGTATTGGGGATGGTATAGAGTGTTTTTATACCAGATCGGATGGAACTTTTGTTACGGGATATTTTGATGAAGGAGTTTTCGGAAATCTTGGTTGGGACACTCCTATTGGAGCTTCCGGAGTGATAATTTGGGATGATAAGGGCAACCGGATTAAAGAGGCTTCCCGAAATATATATGATTGTTACGCAATGAATATCGATGATAGTAATAATATTTGGTATTACTATTATGATGAGTTTAAACTGGTAAAAGATCAAGGTAATCTGGAATTTGATTATGAACCGAGAATAACAGGTGCAGACTTCTTTTTTATTTCTGCAGATGAGCAGACTGCTTTGTTTGGTGGCGGTTATGATGAAAAGGGAACATACAGAATAGTAAATCTCAAGAATCCCAAAGACGAGCATCGGGAAAGAGTTTTGTTTAAATATATGGATTCGGAATTAAATCTGATAGTTAGTAATTCTGCTTATGGATCATATGCTTTGTTTATCGATAATAATGATAGAATGTTTGTTCGTAGATTTATTACTATATAGCGTTTCACAGTTCAGTCTCTATGCTTGACTTAAAAGATAAAGCAACCAAAGAAGTTATAATATAAATGAGTTGAAAAAGAGGTATCAAGTTGTCTGTCTCATCCAAAGGAAAACGAAAACATATATATAACAACGAAACCTATTACTGGTTTGTAAGAAAGAACAGTGAAGGGATTCCGCGTATCCATATCATTTCCGATGATAAGAAAATCCATTTGGAAAGAGCAATGTTTGATACGGAAGTTCCTGTAACAGGATTATATCGGAATAGAATTTAGTTCCATGGAGAGTTTATGAGTAAAGGGTTTGATTGTAATTACGGAGAAAGTGAATTCAATATTATAAAAGCAGGAATAGAGGCTATAGAATCGGTATTAACCGGTAATGATATTCATGCCAAGGAAAGACTTCTATATTGTCTTGACTAGTATATGGATCCATATTACAAAAAGTATATATCGGCAATACAAGACCCACTAATCAAACTTTTACAAAAAATAGCTGTTACTGACGATGATATTGGCATAGTACATGAAGCGTTTCATTTACTTGAGGCTTATACAGAAGGTCCTTATGAAATATTGGAAAAAAATATGAACAGTATACCTGAAGAATACAAACCGACAGCACTATATTATGATAAATACATGCAATAGGTAGTTGGATGATTTGAAACGGACAATTGGATAATAATATTCCAGTTTTATAGACGATGACAAATCGCAATTTGTGGGGGGAAATGAATATGAAGGTTGATAGGTATGTCAAAGGAGCAGTAAGACAATTTGCATATTGGTTTGCGCATGGAACAATAGGATCCGGATTGTTGAATGGTATTGATTATACAGGTGGTCTTCAAGAGGAAAGTTCTTTTGCTGAACAGGCCTTCATTATCTTCATGAATAATCTTGAATATGACGGAACAGGTGTGACGAATTATAAGCAGGCAGAGTATAGAGCGGCACAATATATACGAAGCTATTATGATTCCTCATATGCAGTGGAACCTCCTTTTGAAACATGGGAAATAGAAGGTGATCCAGTAAGTGCAAGTGGATGGAATTGCTAATTTCAGGATAACCGAGAAAGGTTAATCTGAATTCAGGAGGAAAACAATGAATAATAAATGTGAAAAATGCGGTGGAGAGTTGATAAAAGGCTTAATGGCAGGAATGCATGGAGTGTTTTTTTACCCTGATGGAGAGATTAATAAATTAAAGCCCAAAAGAAGTCCTGTTATTTGCTATTGTTGCAAAGAATGCGGAATGATTCAGGGTTTTACTGCTACTCAGCTTGAGAAAATTTAATTAAATCAGTAAGTTTTATTTTATCGTGACAGTTAATTATTTTGGAAGTTATATTCCGGTAATTATCTGGCATGGAAAAAAAGTCTGGATGAAATGGGATTTGTTTGTTGACTGTGATAGAAATTAAAGAGGAGGGTTTTATGGGGTATATGATGATTTTGGCAAGTGGACGTCAGATTTTTGGGATAATAATGATTATTTTAATGGTATTTATAGCATTCGGATTGCCTATATTAGTTACGAGACTTACTAATCCTAAGACTGTTAAGGAAAAAATAAAACGAAATAAAAAGTGTACTGTAAAAACAAAGGCGAGAGTTACAGATATGTATGGTACTATGCCAGTTGAATTTCGCGGTAATTCTGATGCTTGGTCAGGTGGTGATCGTACAATTGCAAGTTATGAGTATTTTGTAAATGGTGTAAGATATACTGGCAGAGGTGAAATATTTACTTCTTTAGGTGGAGTAGGGAAAACAATAGATGTTTTATATGATCCACATGATCCATCAAATAGCTGTACACCTTGGGGGAAAAAGGCTGATAATGGCACTGAACATATTATTCCTATATTTATAGTTCTTGGTGTTATCGTTGTCATTCTCTTGTTTATTCTATTAGCTATAAGATTTTTAAATTCATTCTAAAATCATAATAATATAATAAATGGATAGAAAAATATTCCGGAAAATACTATTGTAGCTAAGGATAAAGATAAGGTTATAGGATTTGCAGTATATAGTCCGTCGAGAGATGAAGACCTGCCGGACGCTGGAGAAGTTGATGATTATGATTTTGACATTGTAGTATTATGAAATATGGTACTATATCCCGCAGTATATTCTTCAGTAAATCATGAAAATATATACAGAAAGTCATCATAGATTCGATAAATGTGGAATAATGAGGAAGAAAGTATATATAGATGAAAGACGAAAAAAACCCACATCCAAAGCGTGAAGCTATTTTTAATCTTCTGACTCTCCTTATTATCTTTATGGCAGTAGGCGCTTTTATATCCTCTATTTCCGATGCCTCAGGCGATAATGATGGGAGCAGCAACATTCTCAATTCGGTGGCTTATTTAGCCTCCGGTATTTTTACGATATGGTTTGTGAAGAAGACCTGCGGGAGGACGATTATACAAGCAGTCGATTTTAAAAAACTTGATGTATTTGTTTTACTTTTCTCTATTATTTGTCCGCTGTCGCTTTCATATGTCGTTATGCATCTGTGCGGATGGATACTTTCCTCTTCGACAGTTATAGAGAGTAACAGCTCAGCAGCTCCGGGTATAGGGCTGATAGTTGAAGCGGTTATTATTGCACCTCTGGCAGAGGAATTGATATTCCGCTTTGGTGGCATCGAAGTAATAAAAAAAGAATACAAAGCTCCTTTTGTAATTATATTAATCACTGTATTGTTTGCAGTCATGCACGCCTATAACATTCAGGGTATTACGGCTATGCTGGCCATTTCTCTTATTTGGACTGTAGTGTATTATTACACGGGAAATATTATCTATACGATTGCAGGTCATGTTGTATATAATTCTCTGCAACTTGTTGATAAGAGTAAAGTGGTACTTTTCGGAACTCCGGCATATTATCTAAAAAATGGATTTATTATGTGCAGTATCCCCTGGCTTATTATACTGCTTGTAATCTTACTCGCGATGACCATTTACTTTGTAAAGATCTTTCGTCACAAGTTTATTTCAGTAAAACTTTAGCTTTTTAAATGTCAATAGAATTCGCGTTTACGTTATAATTTGGTTTGGTTACACTTTGGAGTTTACATTTTAGTTTATAAGAAGGTTAGTATTTTATGACCAAAAGGGTATTGTTAAACGGAACAAATGATGAAAAAATCATGACGTGCCTTAGAACAGCAGGATGGTATGAAGGCCGAAGCATCGATATTTCAGAGATTATGGAGTTTTATACAGCAAACGGAGTCACTCTTTCTGAAAGTGTAAAGGGATTTCTTCAGGAGTATTACGGGATTGCAACAGGCTGGTTTTTTAACGAGCCAGAAGGGGCCTCTCTTAATCGTGCTCCGGATATTTACTTTACATTATATCCGGGGAATGATCGATGGGATAATGAATATATGGATGAAGACTCTGTAGAGTTTTTACAGGACGTTGGAGCGTTTGCGGGGGAGCCCGTAGTTTATATAGGGGACATAGGAAATTATTATCCGGGTTTTGTTTATATCGGGGTTTCCGGAAAAATATATACGGCGCACGATTATGATGATATTATTCACTGTTACGATTCGGTGCCTGAAATGCTCAGATATGATTTCGAGCATGCAGAGGAGTGGAAGTCTGTAAGTATTAAATAGAGAGATAGGTATTAAGAATGGCAATTACAAAAAACAGACAATCTAATGAATCGATAGCTAATATGGCAAAAAAAGCATTTCCGGATAAGCAGATAGCAGAAATAAAAGAACTGACAGAAGGAATGTGTAATGTAACATACGATATTACATTTGAGGATGGCAGTGAAAGCATATTAAAGATTTCAGCGAAGGATAGAAGTGGAAATACTTCCAACGAAGTCAATCTTATGCGGGCAGAGATTAATGCCATGAAGCTGGTTGCTGAAAAGTGCTCATTCAAGGTTGCGGATATTCAATACTATGATACCGGCAACACTATATGCGATGGTAATTATTTCTTCATGGAAAAGCTGGAGGGTGATAATTTCTTTCTGATAAAGGATAGTATGTCGGAAGAAGAAATTGCTGCGATAGAGATGGAGCTCGGTGAGATATCCCGGGAACTGACAACGATTCAGAATCCGGATTTTGGTTTTCTCGGAGAAGATAGGCGATTTGATTCTCTCTATATGTTTGTAAGATATATGCTTACGAATCTTCTATCGGATGCCGAAAAGAAAAATATAGATATTCTATATGATGATAAGACGTATCTGAATAAACTGGAAAATGATAAGTCTGCTTTTGATACAGTCCGGAATGCCTCACTGGTTCACTGGGATATGTGGGAAGGAAATGTATTCGTTAAAGACGGACATGTTACCGGGATAATTGATTGGGAAAGAGCGTTATGGGGCGAGCCTTTTATGGATGACCGCTTCAGAATGCATAACAGAGATAAGCATTTTATGAAAGGCTTTGGTCAGACATTATTCTCAGAAGAGGAATCAATTAGACTGCGATGGTATGATATTATTCTGTATTTAACGATGATGATCGAAGTTTTCTACAGAGAATTCGAGGATAAGGGACAGTATTTCTGGGCGAAAGAGATGCTGGAGAAAGTCATGAGTTAAGAATATGATCAATCTTTAAAAAGCCACAAGCGTGGCTTTTTTTTGTTGTGTGTTTTTATATTGACAAAAGGACAAAGTAAATATATTATAGGACACAAGTGGACTATGGTTTGGAGGCGCTTATGTTAAAACACGGAATTCTCGGACTGTTAAATTATGCCGATATGAATGGTTATGAGATACTTGAAACTTTCAGGCATTCGCTGAATCATTTTTGGAATGCTCAGAAAAGTCAGGTATATAGGGAACTGAACTCACTTGAAGATTCAGGTTTTATTACCGGAACCTGGATAGAGCAGGAAGGAAAACCCGATAAGAAAATGTATTCAATAACAGATGATGGGCGGAAGGAACTGCTTGACTGGCTTTCAGAGGAATTAAAGGAAACAGCCAGAATTCCGCTGCTAATGAAAACATTTTTTCTTGGAGAGAGATCGGTTGAAGAGAATATAGAATTTTTTAACAGACTTAAAGAATCATACAAAATGAGATATGAAGGCTTTGTTGCTGCAGACGCCAGCTCTAAGGAGTATGGGGATGAGCTGCAGGACGGTTATCGTTCTATGTTCTGGGGGTTTACTATTTCATTTGGAAGAAGGAGAGCCAAGATGATAATGGAATGGTGCGATGAATGTATAGATGCATTAAGGGATGGAGGAAGCAGATAATGAAAAAGAAAAGATCAAAAAAGAAAATAGTTCTTTTGACACTGCTTATCGTAATCCTCCTGATCATCGCCGGATGGTGGGCTTTTTGCGTTAAAATGTATAACGAGAATTTTGATATAAGCGCGAATAGCTATGAGCCGCTGATGCTTCGAGTTGAGGACTTCGAAGGACTGGAGTGTACCGAGTATTCATTCCCTTCCGACAAGGGACAGAAGCTCGCAGGTTATCTCTACAGCTCAGGAGAAGAACAACACGGTATAGTGATCATTTCTCATGGATTCGGTGGTGGCGGCCATAACTCTTATATGGATGTTGCGGATTATTTTGCAAAGAACGGTTATTATGTTTTTGCTTATGATGCTACAGCGATGGATAAAAGTGAAGGTGAAGGATTGGGCGGAGTTCCGCAGGGAGTGATCGATCTGGATCATGCCATTTCATTTGTGGAATCGGAGAGTGATATCCCCGATCTTCCGATTGTTCTTTTCGGACATAGCTGGGGAGGATACTGTGTAAGTTCGGTTCTGACTTTCCATCCGGAAATTAAGGCAGTAATAGAGTGTTCAGGTTTCGACAGATCATCGGATATGTTTGAATCAGGCGGTAAATCACAAGCGGGAGGCATTATTTATGCCATGACACCTTTTATCAGGATTCATGAATATTTTAAGTATGGTAAATACGCAAAGAATACCGCGATGGATGGCTTTGATGCTACGGATGCCAATATAATGATCGTACACAGTGCCGATGATGGTGTAATAGGAATCGAGTATGGTTTAGACAAGTATTATGAAAAGTATAAGGATAATTCCCGTTTCACATTTATAAGGTTTGAGGACAGGGGTCACAATGAGGTATTTAATGATCCGAACAATACTTATACAGATGATTTCGATGCAAAGTTCGATTCCTGGACTAAAACACTTGATTATGATTATAAAGCCGAAGAAAACAGGAAGCGATTCCTGGATGACAAGGCAAACTATATAACTGAGAACCTTGATCATGAAAAATGGAGTCATAGATTGGATGAAGGATTATTCGCACAATTTCTGGAATTCTATGAACAGTCGATCGGAAAATAATTCGAATCTTTTCAAAAGTGAAAGATTTCAGAAATAATGTAGTAAGAATCATATGATACCCTATCTTTTGTAAAATGAAATACAAAAGGTAGGGTATTTAATATGTCAAACATAAGGAAAAAAGCAGTTAAGAAATTGGCCTCAGGCTCCATAAGGGTAAACAAAGGAAAATACTCCGTGATGACATTTTCAATCATTCTGACTACAGTATTATTTTCATCTCTCTTTACTGTAGTCGGAAGCCTGTTAAGCGAATTCAGACAGTCATCCATGGGACAGTATAATTACATGGATCCGGCAGCTATGCTGGTATGTGCGGCTGCAGTGGTTATATTTATGATTTCGGGTTATCTGATCATTTATAACATTTTTGACCTGAACATAGTATCCGATATGAAGGAGTATGGACTTCTTAAGACAATCGGAACTACCGGAAAACAGATTCGAAGCATAGTAAAGTATAGAGCAAGACGTATATGTCTTATAGCTATTCCTATCGGCCTTGTTATAGGTTGTGGCATCGGCGGATGGATGCTTCCGATGATCGGAAAATTTATCAATACAGTAGGCGTAAATAAGGGACATGTTCATATGAACATATGGATAATCCTTTTCACAGCAGCTTTTGCTTATCTTACAGTGGCTATAAGCTCCAGAAGACCAAGCAGAAAGGCATCAAAGATTTCTCCTGTCGAAGCGGCACGTTTTACGGGAAATCTTAAGAAGAACGGAAAACCGAAGAAGAAAACTTTTATAGTAGTTCTTTCTCTTACATTATCTCTGGTAATGCTCAATAGTGCATCTACTTTAATGGGCAGTTTCAGCACAGATTCTTATGCTGAGAAATATACAGCCTGTGATTTCTGTGTTCAGGACGGACTTCTCGATAATGCAGGGGCAAATGATAAGAATGTTAATGCAGTAGACAGAGCATTCTTTGATGAACTGAGATTACAGCAGGGTGTTGAAAGTATCGGAAATTTATATCTTACTCATGAAAGCCATACATTTTCTCCGGAAGTATGGGGTGATATTGAAAAGTATTTCTTCTCAGATGAAATAGTAAAGATGCAGATCGAATCCTTCTATGCAGGTGATGGTTACACTGTTAACGGTTATCTTAATGAGATTCACAACACACGTACCATGGAGGGTAATACTTATGGCATGGGCGAGCTGGCAGTTGAAAAGCTGTATGATGTTCAGACTATGGATGGTACTACAAGCGTTGACTGGGAAAAGTTTAATTCGGGTAATTACGTTCTTGCAGAAAGATGGCAGTATGCAAATGACGGATTCCTCAATATCGTAAATCCCGGAGACGTAGTTGAGATAGGAGGAAATGAATATACAGTTTATGCATCGGTTGATATTCCTATGATAATCGAATATCCGGTTTATGCACCGATTGAATGTAACTTCATTCTTCCGGAAGATGAATATCTTTCTATATACGGAGAGGTAAATCCGATGCGTACTCTTATCGATGTAAAGGACAGTGAAGAGGCTGCTTTCGAAGAGTGGATAAAAGGTTATACAGCAGATTCTACTCTCAGCTATACATCGAAGCAGAGTGTTATAGAGGATAACAAGGCTTTTGGTGAACTGTTCGCAATAGCAGGTATTTTCGTTGCGGTAATTCTCGGAATGATCGGCGTTATGAACTTCAGTAATACAATGATCGCTTCTATTATTGCCAGAAATCGTGAGCTTGCTATGCTCGAAGCAGTGGGCATGACAGTTAAGCAACAGAAGAGAAGCCTTATCAGGGAAGGCTTGAGATATTTTACATATACTTCGTTACTTACGGTTATTATGTCGAGCCTTTTAAATGTTACGGCAGTGAAGACTTTCGTCAATAACCTTCCTATGTTTTCTTGGAGATTCAGTCTTACATCTCTTGTTATATGTCTTCCTGTTATATTTATTATCATACTTATAATTCCGACATCTGCTTATAGGAGACTCAGCAGAAGAAGCGTCGTTGAAAGACTGAGAACAGAGTAAAAGGAATTTTAACAGCTGTTCATATTATGCTATAATGTTTATAAAACATTTGTATTTCGACGGATTAAGTATTACATATTAGGTTTTACCGTATAAAATATATGAGCGGGTGAGCAGAAGAATATGAAAAAATCCTTTATTATATTTGTTAATGTTATCATTATAGCTGCCATATTGATCTTCGTTGTTCTGTACTCAGGATATGAAAACCGGGAATCTTACCGTAGACAGATAGAGCATTTTGAAAATACTACGGTTGCTATGGAACAGGTAACGGAGAACTATCTGGAGGGCGAACAGAGAATATGCGATGTATGGGCTCAATATATCAACAACAATTCCATGACTATAGAAGAGGCCGCTGATTATATCCGTAATTCGCATGTTCTCCGGGATACGTCTGCACATCTGATCGCACTCGATACACTTACGGGTATCTCAACCCGGCCAAAACTCGGTACAGAAGATGACTATGATGTTTCCTATCAGAGACTGAATATACTTCGAAATGCGGACTGGATTGATGAGATAGGAAAATCAATCAATATAACACGTGCTTATACCAATCCGATGAATGGGGAGCAGTCACTTGCTTTCTGTAATATTATTTCTGTCTCGGATCCTGATAACGGTTCTGCTAAGGAAGCGGTCTTGCTTCGAGTGATACCGATCTCGGCACTTGAACAGAAATGGATTTTTCCGCAGAGTGAGCTGGAAAATGCCGAACTTTCTATGATCGACGTAAAAGGCGATTACATTCTCAAGGGCTCCAGCTTCAAAAATTCAAGCTTTTTTGAATTCTATAATTCATATAATCCGACAGATCCTGAATCTTCGAAGGTGCTGTTTGACAGGATCACTTCTTCGACAGGTTCTGTTTCAATGGTCAATTCACACGGAGAGGAGTGTGTGCTTGCTTATACGCCTATATCTGCTACATCCGGATGGACTATGCTCAGTCTCGTACCGGCTGAGGATCTCAATGTAAAAACCAGGAACTGGGTACTGTTCGGAGTTGTGTCTGTGGGCCTTCTGATCCTGTTTCTAAGTGACCTTTTCTATATGCTTTACCTGAACAAACATCTTCAGATTACGGCAAGCAAAGCCGAGTCTGCAAATAAAGCCAAAACTGATTTCCTGTCTACTATGTCCCATGATATCCGTACTCCGATGAATGCCATTATCGGTCTTACGGCCATAGCAGAGAAAAATACCGGGGATGAGGATTCAACGAAGGAAAGCCTGAGGAAGATCGGTCTTGCAAGCAATCATCTGCTGACACTTATCAACGATATACTTGACATATCCAAGGTGGAAAGCGGAAATCTTAAACTGAATCCGCTTACCTTTTCAATTGTGGAAACAGTGGAAAATCTTGTAAACATTTCCCAGCCTATGATCAAAGAAAAGAATATTGAATTCAGCTTCCACATAAACCATATGGAAAAGGAATATTTATATACAGATCAGCTTCGTCTTAATCAGATTTATATAAATATTCTCTCTAACGCCATCAAATATACGGAACCCGGCGGGCGGGTCAGTGTGGATCTGCGCGAAGAAAAGAGTACTGATCCGGGCAGTGTTCGACTTACCTATGTTGTAGCAGATACGGGTATCGGAATGAGCCCTGAATTCATGGAGAGCATGTATACTCCTTTCTCCAGACAGGTAGATAGCCGCGTTAACAGCATTCAGGGAACGGGGCTTGGTCTGGCTATAACAAAGCAGATGGTTGAGCTGCTCGGTGGAACTATTGATTGTGAGAGCGAACAGGGCAAGGGAACAACCTTCTCGGTTGTATTGGATATCCCTGTAGCAGACAGGCAGAGGGAGGATATGCAGCTTGAGCCTATGGATGTCCTGATCGTTGATGATGATGAGATCATGCTCAGGACAGCCACCGATACCTTAGAGTCTCTCGGAGCATCGGTTGAACAGGCAGGAAACGGTTTGGAAGCACTAGGTATGATCGAGCATAGGCATCTATCCGGAAAGGATTACAACGTGATCATAGTGGATTGGAAAATGCCTGAAATTGATGGAATCGAAACAATCAGTCGTATCCGATCGGAGATTAAAACTGACGTTCCTATTTTACTGATCTCCGCATATGACTGGTCGGATATTGAGGATAAGGCTAAGGCTGCCGGAGCGAATGGATTTGTCACTAAACCGCTTTTCAGATCGACACTTTATGATAAGATAAACAGTCTGATCGGAAAAGAATCGAGATCCATAGAACCGGAGGATGATTATTCGGATTTAAACGGACTTAGCATTCTGGTGGCTGAAGATAATGATATCAATTGGGAAATCATATCCGCGATGCTTTCTATGTTCGGAATAAAATGTGAGCGCGCGGAAAACGGCCGGGTATGTGTTGATATGATAAGTGAGGCTGAAAAGGATAGTTATACGCTTATCTTTATGGATATTCAGATGCCTGAGATGAACGGTCTCGATGCAACAAGAGCCATACGTAAACTTGAAAATCCATGGGCATCCTCCATCCCGATTGTTGCTATGACGGCAGACGCATTTTCCGAAAATATCATGGAATGTATGAATGCCGGAATGAACGGACATATTGCAAAACCGATCGATGTCAAATTGGTCATCAAGGAAATACGGAGAATCAAGGAAGGAAGATGAAGATTATGAAAAAAATGATATGTGTCTTTTTATCGTTGATGATGATCCTGAGCATGGCTGCATGCGGTTCCGAGAAACAGGAAGTAACTGCTGAAGGTGGTTTTAAGCCATCGCTCGATACTTCGACGAGCTGTAATATCAGGATAGCCGGTGGCTACGATAACTTTGAGGCGTTGGAGACCGAATTCGACCGCTTCAACAAATATTATCCGAATGTGGAACTGGTATACACCAAGATTGATGACTATAATAACATGATCGGAACAGTCCTGGACGGAAAGGATGCACCCGATATCTATGTTAATTATTCGTGGATGTATGGCAGGGAACAGTATAAATCTTCAATCGATCATGCCGAAAATCTGGCGGATCCGGCACTGGGACTGAATCTTAACTGCATTCGCGGCAATATTCTTTTGAATACGGATGACGGCACGCTTCCGATGGTTCCGGTTTTCTCGAACACCTATGGAATGCTTGTGAATCAGAGCATATTTGAAAAAGAAGGCCTGAATGTTCCTACAACTTATCAGGAGCTGATAGATGTATGTAAAGCTTTCCGTGAAAAGGGATATGAAAATCCGTTGATGGGATTTTCGAAAGAAGAAACGACTTCACTTTATACATTGACGATTTATCCTTTCTTCTGCGGTACTGTGGCAGATGATGAAGAGGCTGTTAAAAAGCTTAATTCTCTTGATCCCTCAGCCGGTGAGTATCTGCGTCCGTCTTTGGAGAAGATAACTCAGTTTATAGGTGAATCAGGTGTGAATCTTGATGAGTGTGATAAGATTGAAGATAATTATGATGCGGTCATTCTTCGCTTTTTTGAAGGCGACATACCAATGATGACCTGCTCCGGAGATACGGTATCCGGAACAAAGAAGAGGGAAAGCCGTTCCGAGGCATTTATCGCAAATCCTTTTACATATACCTTTGTTCCTGTCCCGATGTCGGACGAGGGAGCGAGTTTCCTTGATATGCCAAATCTGCAGTTTTCCGTAAATAAAGATGGCTCAAATCCGGATATGTCAAATGAATTTATGCGTTTTCTGATCACATCTGAGGAACTGAATGAGATGGCGAAAAACAAAGGGCTTATGTCTCCGACGAAGGATCTGTCGTTTAATACTATGTATGCGGCTTTCGGAAATGTTCCGGAATCACGTATCCTTTCTCCTGAAGAGATCGGGCTTACAGATGATGCTGTTATTCAGATGAGGCAGGCGGTTTACCTTGTCGGAACAGGCGAGATGACTATAGATGAAGCCGTTAAGGCTTATGGTACATTTACAAAGTAATAAGAGATTATGGGACGTGCTGCAATTACACATAATTAATTCAATAAAGGTGAGGTAGGAGTATGATCAAAGTATATTGCTATTCAAAATGTACAACATGTAAGAAGGCTTTAAAATGGCTGGATGAAAAAGGCGTTAAATATCAGTTGATAGATATCAAGGAGAATCATCCTGATGAGAAGACACTCAGATCTTTTCATAAGAAGAGCGGTCTCGCACTCAAAAAATTCTTCAATACAAGCGGAATGCTTTACAGAGATTTGGAGTTATCCAAAAAGCTGCCTGAGATGAGTGAGGATGAACAGTTTAAATTGCTTGCTTCTGATGGAATGCTTGTGAAGAGACCTTTACTTATTACAAAAGATAAAGTTCTTACAGGCTTCAAAGAAAGCGAGTGGGAAGGACTTACAGGAAAATGAGTGTTTACAAGATCATTGATATACTTGAAGCCGATTACGGCTGTGAAGAACATCCTGACGGACCCAATGCGGTTCTTGTCTTAGAGGATGGAACAAGGAAGGAAGTTTCCGAAAAATGGATTGCTGACAAGGGAATAAAAGAAGGAAAGTATATCAGCATCAGGGATGACGGAAGCCTTATGAAAGCGGTGAGAGTGGTTGCTGCGATCATAGTGACTGAAAAAGAATCCGGAGAGAAAAGGATATTTGCAACTCAGCGCGGGTATGGAGAGTTTAAAGACGGCTGGGAATTTCCGGGAGGAAAGATTGAAGACGGAGAAACTCCGGAAGATGCGATAGTCCGTGAGATTAAAGAAGAACTTGATACGGACATAAAAGTCGAAAGATACTTTGATACGATAGAATATGACTATCCGGAATTCCATTTATCTATGGACTGCTTCCTATGCAGTATCGTGGAGGGTTATCCTGTTCTTAAGGAACATGAGGCTGCGAAATGGCTGACAAAGGAAGAAATTGATTCGGTAGACTGGCTTCCGGCGGATATAACTATTATTGATAAGATTAAGGAATTATAGTCAAAAAATATATTGACAAAAAAATACTTCGAGTGTAGAATTAAATTACTTCGAAGGAAGAAGTAAATTTGCGGAAAGATAAAATTTTTGGGGAGACGGAATGAAGATAGAAGGATTTGACATATCTGAAGATATATATCAGAAGATTATAGGATATATCGATGAGATAAAGGATCTCCTGTCATCTGATATCTGGGAGAATATCTTCGTAAACCTCTCCAAGAATGAGATACTTATCTTCTGGCTGTTATATTTGAAGCAGAGGGTAAATATGACTGAGATAGCCGAATATATCCATGTGCCTCTGAATACGGCAACCGGAATTGTCAGTCGTATGGAGAAGGATGGCCTCGTTGAGAGGACGAGATCGGCTGAGGATAAGAGAGTAGTGCTTATCGTTCAGGCTGAAAAGGGTAAACAGCAGTTTCAAAAGCTTTTCGTAAAAATGCTTCACTATGGAACAAGGATATTTGATTCTTTTTCGGAAAACGAGATAGATCTGTTCTTCAAAATGATGGACAAGGTTAAAACGGTTCTGAAAGAGGACAGGCAGGAAGAAACAAAGACAAAGAAAGTCAGAAAGATAACAATAGAATAGTTCTGAATCTGGGCAGCGGATCGGCTGCCCATTAGATAAGATAAATACTTCGAGAACGGAACTATTCGGAAAGGGAAATAAACTGATAGGTAAGGATATGAACAGAATTTACATTTTTACAGGAAAAGGCGGTGTAGGAAAGAGCAGCGTAGCGGCTGCACATGCGATGAAGAGTGCGGGAGAGGGAAAGAAAACTCTGCTGATCAGCACAGATATGGCGCATAATCTCGGAGATATTTTCGGTGTAAAGCTTGGTAAAAAGGAAGAAAACATTTTACCGAATCTTGATATATATGAGATAGATCCGGAATATGTAATGCAGAATGATTTTAAAGAATTCATGGATTATGTGAAGAAGATGCTCAGCTCGACCGGAGATATGGATGATATGGGCATGATGCCGGGAATGGAGGAGCTCTTTGCACTCCTTAAAATATCGGATCTTTATAAAAAAGGAATCTATGAGAGGATTATCGTAGACTGTGCTCCGACGGGAGAGACGCTTTCGATGCTGAAGTTCCCGGAACTTATGTCATGGTATATGGAGAAGCTTTTCCCGATCGGCAAAGTCGGAGTAAGACTTCTGTCACCTTTTTCGAAGAAGCTGTTCCATGTTGAAATGCCGAACAAGCAGGCGATGAATGATATAGAGAAGGTATTTCTTAAGCTGACGGAGCTTCAGGAACTTCTGAAAGATCGTGAAATCACCAGTGTAAGGATCGTTACAACACCGGAGAAGATGGTGGTTGAAGAAACAAAGAGAAATTATATGTATATGAATCTCTACAACTTCAATGTGGACGGATTATATATAAACAGAATTCTTCCGCAGGATATAGACAACAGGTTCTTCGACAGATGGGTGGAGCTTCAGAGAGAATATATCAAATGTCTGAAGGAGAGCTTTGCAGCACTCCCGATATACGAAATCCCATGGTATGACGAGGAGCTGAAAGGTGCGGACAATATCCGAAGAATAGTTGAAGACGTTTTATCAAAGGGCGACTGCTTTGAAGTAAAGACTGTTACCGAAAGAGAGAGCTTCGCTCAGACGGAAGACGGATATCGACTGGAGGTAAATATCCCGGGAGCGGATAAGAGTGATATCGATCTCTATCAGTCGGCAACGGATATAGTAATTAAGACCGGAAACTTTAAGAGAAGCATACCGCTTCCGAATGTACTCAGAACTTATATGGTTTCGGGAGCTAAACTGGAAGACGGAAAGCTGAGGATAAGTTTTGTGAAGGAGGATGAAGATGATGTTCAGTAAAACTGTTATGAATAAAGAAATGATGAATAGATTTAAAGAGGCAGCTATGTATCAGAGAAAGGCAATCCGCTGCCTGATTCCGGAAAGAATGGGAAATCATATGGATGTGATCGGAAATGAGTTTAAGCTTATGCTTACCGAAGCAGCGGCAGAGATTCTGAAAGAGTGCGGAAGGGCTGCCTTCTGTAAAGAGGATATGAAGTCGGAGGAAGGCAGTACTCCAAAGAAAACTTCCAGAACCGGAAAGATTGATATCGAGTAGACAGATTGATATTGAGCAGAAAAAATGATACTGAGTAGATAAATTGATTTTTAGTAGATAGATTGATTTTTAGTAGATAGATTTGACATTGAGTAGATATATGAGGAAAATGAAATGAGAATTATTATATATACAGGAAAAGGCGGAGTAGGAAAAACCAGTATGGCAGCTGCAACAGCTTGCCGGATTGCAGAAAGCGGAAAAAGAGTGCTCGTCATGAGTACAGATCAGGCACATAGTCTCGGAGATTCATTTGACATCAAGCTGGGCAAGGATCCGAAGAAGATCATGGACGGACTGGATGCTATGGAGATAGATACTGTCTATGAAAGCGAGAAGAGCTGGGGAAATGTAAAGAAGTATTTCAAAGATTTTCTGACAGCTAAGGGAGGAAGCGGAATCGAAGTTGAGGAGCTTCTGGTATTTCCGGGACTTGAAGAACTGTTCTCGATGTTTAAGATACTTGATGTTTATGAAAGCGGAGAATATGATACTATAATCGTAGACTGTGCACCGACAGGAGAGACACTTTCGCTTCTTAAATATCCGGAGAGGTTATCAGGCATGATAGAGAAGGTTCTTCCGGTTAAGAGAAAGGGAATCAAGAAATTCGGACCTATCGTTGAAAAGATTTCGAAGATACCTATGCCGGAGGATAATGTATTTGATGACTTCGAATATCTGATGGATAAGATGCAGCGTCTGCAGAAGCTGATGCTTAATAAGGATATAGTAAGCCTCAGAGTGGTTACAACTCCGGAAAAGATTGTTATAAGTGAAGCAAAAAGAAGCTTTACATGTCTGTATCTGTATCATTACAATGTTGATGCGATAATCGTAAATCATATTTATCCGGATAAGGCGATGGAAGGATATTTCAGTAAGTGGATCCGTCTCCAGGAGGAAGGACTGAAGGAAATCGAAGAGTGCTTCAGTGAGGTGCCGAGATTCTATGTTGAGCTGCAGGATACCGAACTCAGAACGCTTGATATACTTCAGAAAATGGGCACGGTAATTTTCGGAGATACAGACCCTGATCAGGTTCTTTTCAAGAAGGAAATATATATCCCTGACAGAGACGAAAGTTCACTGAAGATATATCTTCCGTTTGCGGAAAAGGATGAAATGAATCTCGAACAGATCGGCGGAGAACTGGTAGTGGGCGTAAGAAATGAAAGCAGACGCTTCCCTATTCCGTCGGAATTTGCGGAAAAGGAAATATCGGGTGCCAGATTTGAGGAGGGTTATCTGAATATAAGCTTTGAATAAATGAGTGGAGAGTTAAGTGTTTGAAGTTTAAAGCATATCAAAAATCTGTTATAATTCTTTTTGCTGTTATAGTTCTGTTGGTTATACCCGGTTTCTTTCCGTCTTTTTGTGATTGGTATACCGATAATATTTATAAGGGGCTGTGCGATGCGATAACATTTTTGACTTCGAAGGTTCCGTTTGCTGTTGGTGAGATAGTAATGTATATCGGTATTGCCCTTTTGGTTCCGGCAGTTGTTTTTGCTGTGCTGCTGATTTTTCTCAGGAAGAAAGACGCATTCAGGAAAGTAACGGTAAAATATTATAAGATTATTTCTATAGTGCTTCTCAGTGTTATTCTGGTCTACATGATAACCTGGTATATACCGTTTCGCGGTACAGTACTCGGAAAGGGAAATCCCGAACGTAGAACACAGTACTCCTATGAAGAGATTGAGGAACTGCTGTTTTACATTATTGATAACGGAAATGCGGCAGCGGAGGAAATTGTTATCGCTGAAGATGGCAGCATAGCATTTCATACTGCAGAAGAAAACTTAAAGCTTGCATCAGAGGCTATGGCTGCTCTCGGAGATGAATACGGAAGACTGAAGGGCTATTATCCGCCTGTTAAGGAAGCTATCTGCTCGGATATAATTAACCGGATGAATATAGGCGGATACAATTATCCTTTTACTATGGAGCCTACACGTAACAGATATATTGATCCGCTTTATCTGCCGACTCTTGAAGCACATGAGCTGGCACATCACAAGGGATATTATAAGGAAAATGAAGCAAACTTCTTAAGTCAGATAGCACTCAGTAAAACTTCAGATCCTTATCTCAGACTTTCGGCTTACAGAGATATGTACAGATATGTTATTGCAGATTATCGTGAAGCTCGTGATGCAGAGATCGATCGGATGATCGAAGCCGGTGAGATTACAGACTGGCCGGAGGATCCGGAATCACCGGAAGGCATAGAAAAGAAAAAGAAGATAATCGAGGAAAAGTTCGGGCCTGATCCGGAGTTCAGCGAGAGAGTAAAGGAAATAGCGGAAGCATCAATGGAAGAGGAACGAAAACTCTATGCGGCTGATTCGCATATCATAGATGAGCTTCCTTTCGTCGACAGGATGATCCATGATGCGGCAGATACAGGATGGAGCACACAGGGAAAGATACTGAAGGACAATTCGTATGACGGAGTGGTCCTGCTGCTTCTCCAGTATTACTATGGCGAGTTCTAGCCGGCTTGATCGGATTTTTCAATTAAGATATTTATATAAATTTTTTAAGGAGGAAATATTAAAAAATGTTAGGAGAATGTCTTGAAAATGTTAGGAAAAATGTACCGCTTGTACATAACATTACAAACTATGTAACTGTGAATGATGTTGCAAATGTACTGCTTGCAAGTGGAGGAAGTCCTATCATGTCAGATGAACCGGAAGATGTGGAAGACATCACATCAATCTGCGGCGGACTTAATATCAATATCGGAACTCTGAATCAGCAGACCATAAAGGGAATGTTTACGGCCGGAAGAAAGGCTGCAGAGCTTGGACATCCGATACTTCTCGATCCGGTCGGAGCGGGTGCATCAAAGCTTCGTACGGAGACAGCAGTTAAGCTTATGGATGAAATTAAGTTTACGGTTATAAGAGGAAATATATCTGAGATCAAAACGCTTGCTCTTGGCAGTGGAACAACAAAGGGAGTGGATGCTGATGTGGCAGATGCGGTTTCTGACGAGACTTTAGACAGTGCAGTCAGATTCGTAAAGGAATTTGCTAAGAAGGCAGATACTATAGTTGCGATAACAGGAGCTATCGATCTTGTAAGTGACGGAGATAAATGCTACGTGATAAGAAACGGACGCCCTGAAATGGGACGTATCACAGGTACAGGTTGTCAGCTGTCAGGTCTTACAACGGCATTTGTAGTTGCAAATCCGGATAATAAACTTGAGGCAGTTGCTGCGGCTGTTTGTACAATGGGACTTGCCGGTGAGATCGGATGGTCACGCATGCAGGAAGGCGACGGAAATTCAACCTATCGTAATCGCATTATCGATGCAATATTTAACATGGATGGAGAAACATTAAACAAAGGAGCAAAATATGAAATCAGATAAGAGACTTGATAAGAAGGATTTACTTCTTTATGCAGTTACAGATCGCCATTGGCTGAACGGCAGAACATTATATGAAGTGGTTAAGGAAAGCCTGGAGGGCGGCGCTACATTTATTCAGCTCCGCGAAAAGGAAATGGATACCGAACATTTCCTGGAAGAAGCAAAGGAAATTAAGAAGCTGTGTGAAGAATATAAGGTTCCTTTTGTTATTAATGATAATGTTGATATAGCAAAGGAGATAGATGCAGATGGAGTACATGTCGGACAGAGCGATATGGAGGCCGGTGATGTCAGAGCTGAACTTGGTCCTGATAAGATAATCGGAGTATCTGCACAGACTGTCGAACAGGCGATTCTTGCAGAACAGCGCGGCGCTGACTATCTTGGAGTCGGTGCGGTATTTCCTACCGGTTCAAAGGCTGATGCGTGCGAGGTATCTCATGAGACATTGAAAGATATATGTAATGCGGTATCAATTCCGGTTATCGCTATAGGAGGAATTACGGTAGATAACACTCCGATACTTAAGGGAACCGGAATATGCGGAATAGCTGTAATAAGTGCTATCTATGCGGCAGATGATATTCCTGCGGCAACTGCAAAACTTAAAGAAGTAACAAAAACAATTGTTGAATAGATCAGCTGCATGATTTTCAATCGATATGCCGGCACCGGAATAAGTATTAATATTTTGGTGTCGGCATTAGTTTTTTACTTTGTGTATCGAATAAAAAAGTATCATGATTTTGGATTGAAAAACAAAATGATATTTGATATTGTGTTTATGGTTATGTACTGTTTATGCAGTGTGAAATCAGAGCAAGAAATCAGTAAACCTGATGTGACTCACCTCGCTTAAATGACTGAAGGGGAGCTTGAGTGTTATGAAATCCATCCAAACAAAACTAATTGTTGTTATTTCATCAATCATTATAGTTGTAATTCTGGCATTTCTTATTACTTCAACCTTGCGAACCAATGCCATTCTTGATGACGATTCAAAGGACATTCTGTCCAAGACCGCTGATTACTATGCAAACGTTATAGATGATAATTTCAGGTCAACCGAGCAGTCAGTGGGAACTATATTCAACTATGCAAATAAAAGAGCCGAAACTTACACTGCGTTTCTTGAGGATGAGAAAGAACGCGATGAATATACGTATGATGTCTCGGAGCTCGGTAAGAGTATCGCCGAGAACACACGCGGCGCTATGGCTGTATATCTCCGCTACAATCCCGATGATTTTGGACCGATAAGCGGTTTCTGGTATACTATAAACATAGATGACAATTCCTGGCAGCCTTCTGTGCCGACTGACATGAGTCTTTATGATAAAGACGATCTGGAACATGTAGGCTGGTACTATACTCCGATTGCTACAGGTAAGCCGATGTGGATGGATCCTTACTACAATGCCAATCTCGGTGTTGATATGATCTCATATATAATTCCGTATTATTATAAAGGCTATACCGTGGGAATAATCGGCATGGATATCAGCATGGATCTTTTAAAAGAATCTGTTGCAAATGTAAAGGTATATGATACGGGCCGTGCATTTCTTATAGATAAGAATGGAAATGTTGTCTATCATGAAGACTACCCGGATGGTATAAGCTTTGAGAATCTTCCGGAAAGTGATCAGCAGTACTTTAAAAATGTACTTGATCTGGAACTGAACAATCCGGTTGTTTTTCGTTCGCGTATAGGTACACAGCAGAAGCTTGTACTGAAGGAACTGAAGAACGGAATGATCCTCGGATTCTATGCTCCGATCCAGGAAATAAATGCACCTCAGCAGAGTCTGACAGGACAGCAGTTGATGATCTCTGTTGTTATTCTGCTTCTTGCAGTTCTGATAACTCTCATCTGGGTAAGGACTATTACAAGACCAATAAAAAGAATGACAGATGTTGCAGAGAATTATGCGAACGGTGATTTCAGCGAAAAGATGAGTGTGAAGGGCAATGATGAGATAGGAATTCTGTCCCGCAGTTTACAGACGATGTCATCCTCGCTTCAGAAACAGATTAAGATAGCGGATTCGGCGAATAGGGCAAAGAGTGATTTCCTTGCAAATATGTCTCATGAGATAAGAACACCTATCAATTCAATTCTCGGAATGAATGAAATGATTCTTCATGAGTCAACCGAAAAGGATATTCAGGAGTATTCCTCAAACATTCAGATAGCGGGAAAAACCCTGCTGTCACTGGTTAATACGATACTTGATTTTTCAAAGATAGAAGACGGAAAGATGGAGATAATAACTGCTAATTACAGTACTTCATCTATGATCAATAACCTTGTTATATCTATACTGGAGCGTGCAAAGGCAAAGGGACTCAACTTCATAGCAGATATAAGCGAGACTCTTCCGTCAACACTCTGTGGTGATGATATAAGAATCACACAGGTTATAATGAACCTGTTGACAAATGCTGTAAAATATACCGAGAAGGGAACTGTCAGGCTGATAATCAAGGAACAAAGCCGTGATGATAATATGATAAGTCTCTTCATCTGCGTAAAGGATACAGGAATCGGAATTAAAGAAGAAGATCTCGGAAAACTGTTTGAATCATTTGAGAGACTTGAAGAAAAACGTAACCGTAATATTGAAGGTACCGGTCTTGGAATGGCTATAGTTAATAAGCTTCTTCCGATGATGGGCAGTGAGCTGACTGTTAAGAGTAAATACAGAAAAGGCTCCGAATTCTCATTTGTACTTCGTCAGAAGATTGTGGACAGTACACCGATAGGCAACTATGTTGATTGGTTGAAGAAAAGTGAAAATCAGACAAAGCATAAGGCTCGTCTCAAAATCGATGGAGCCAAGATTCTTGTAGTAGATGATAATGAGATGAATCTTAAGGTTGCAAAGAACCTGCTCAAGCTTAGCGGAATCATTCCTGATCTGGCAAGCTCGGGTCCGGAAGCTATAGAGAAAATACGTGTGAATGATTATCATATAGTTTTCCTTGATCATATGATGCCTAAGATGGATGGAATCGAAGTGCTTCATAAGCTTAGAGAAGATCATATTTTGAAGAAGGAAACATCGGTTGTTGCACTTACGGCAAATGCTATTGTGGGTGCTAAAGAAATGTATCTTAATGCAGGCTTTGATGATTATCTGTCTAAACCGATAGATCTGTCCAAGCTTGAGGATATGCTCGTAAAGTATCTGCCGAAGGAACTTTTTGATTCGGATAATCAATCTGAAGAGGTAATGAGTCCGGAGGTTATCAATATAGAAAAGCCATATAATAATGCACCGATCGATTTTCCGATTGCCGAAGTAGATGAGGATGAGCCGATGGAGTTTCTTCCGGAAGGATCAGATGAGGATGAGCCGATGGAGTTTCTTCCGGAAGAATCAGACGAGGATGAGCCGATAGAGTTTCTTCCGGAAGGATCGGACGCGGATGAGCCGATGGAGTTTCTTCCGGAAGGATCGGACGTGGATGAACCGATGGAATTTCCTGCAGAAGATCAGCAAGAGACAGTGTCCAAGGCGGATGGCCGGAAGGACTTCATAGAAGGGTTGAAGGAGATTGGAGTTAATACCGTAAGTGGTCTTTCTTATTCGGCAGAAGACAGGGATCTCTATCTGGAGCTTGTAAGAGATTTTGCGGATGCTGCAAAAGATAAAGCTGATATGATCAGGCAGGATCATACAGAACATGATATTAATGATTATCAGGTTCGAGTACATGCGTTGAAGAGTACTGCTAAAATGATAGGGCTGGATGAACTGTCGGCGATGGCTCTTGAACAGGAGATGGCGGCAAAAGCCAATAATTCAGATGTGATTAATAAGGGTATTGATAAGCTTCTTGATAAGTATTTACAGACAGCATCGGAAATTAAAAGTGTATTATCTTAAATTTTCACAGGGGGACAAGATGGAGCTTACAACCAAAAGTAAACGTCCGGGAATGAACTGTTCGTTAGATGTATTTTACGAACAGAAGGATGGATTTTCTGATTATCTTAATGATAAAACGACATATAAAATGATCCTGCTCAGATCAGGTTCATTTATAGTTGAAGACAGAGGGAAATATATATCTATAGGTACACCGGCATTAATATTCATAAATGATAAAGCGGAATTTAAAGTCGTTTCCGAAAATGATATAAAAACAAGAACGGTATATTTCAGTCCGACTGTAATCCGTGATGAGTTTACTATAGAGGCACTTAATTCGGGAAAATATGATAGGTTTCTGAATGCGATAGATGACAGTGACATGACTCAGAATGAGAAAATGGAAAAGCTCATAAATGATGATATCCGGTTTGAAGATGATTTTTCCAATGAAATGATATATCAGGATGCACTTTATCTGCAGCAATTTTTTATGAAGGACAGGGATATCGGATATTTTAATCTGACACTTCAGGAATATAACTGGTTTATGAGGGTTTTCATCAGTATAGAGTATGAGGTTAAAGAACAGCCGGATAATTTCTGGATTATGAGAATAAGATACTTTATTCTTCAATTACTCTTTACAACTTCTGCGGATTTTTACAGAAACAACAGACAGGATGATATATATAAGGATCCGCTGGTTGCCAAAGTAACAAGGTATCTGTGGGATAATATCTATGAGGATATTACTATGGATACTGTTCTGAAAGAGTTTTCAATAAATAAAAATACTCTGAATGATGCATTTAATAAAGAGGTTTCCATGTCATGCATGACCTACCTTGAGCAGATGAGAATAAATCTTGCAAAGCATGAGCTTAGGTTCGGAACGCATACAATCAGTGAGATAAGTGACGGATGCGGATATCGTGAGACAAACTATTTTACAAAGGTCTTCAAAAAGTATACGGGAATGACACCTTCCGAGTATCAGAAACAGATGAAGAGTCTGGATGACCTTAGAACAAAGGAAAGAACATTTGATGAAGATTGATGATATATACTCAAAGTATATAAGTGATACTGTGAAATCGATCAACTCTCTTGGCGGCGGACATATCAATGATACATATGTTATCGATACGGTAGGAGGAAGATATATATGTCAGCGTATAAGCAGAGGCATTGACACGGTAAAACTTGAATATAATTATAATCTGTATTCCAAAGCCTGCGATGAATATGACTGGCTTTATCCCGCAATGCTTAAAACTGCTGAAGGGGATTATTTCGTGACGGATGAAGATGGAGATAAATGGAGAGCATACAGATGTATTGAAGGCGGGATCATTAATCCGCCATTCAAAAAAGATGACCTCTATGCATGCGGTGTTGGACTTGCGAAAATGCATAAGATACTGAGTACACTCACCGAGGAACCAAAGGCTAACTATCCACATCTACATGATTTAAAATATTATTATGATATTTATTTAAAAATGAAAAACAGTGATGATATCTGTGAAGAGAACAGGGATATCTTCTTGGAATCCGTGATCGATAATAAATTTAATGAAATGCCATATTATAAAGCCGAAAGTACAGCGGTCGTTCACGGAGATACTAAGCTTGCAAACATAATTCTCAATAAGGGTGAAGTTGTAGCATTTATAGATTTTGATACTATCATGATGGGTTCCAAGCTCGAGGATATTGCGGATTGTGTGAGGTCTGCAAGCCTGAGAGACCGGACATTTGATAAGACTGCGGCAGAGATTCTGGTTGATGGATATTTAAATACTGCACCGGAGGAAGTCGGTGATGAGGTAATGAAGAATCTTCCGGATGCATTTAATAAGATATGCTTCGAGCTTGGCCTCAGATATTATATGGATGCATTATCGAAGGAAAAAGTATTTAAGGAAAAATATCCGGGGTTCAGAATTGACAATGCCAAAAGGCTTCTTTCGGTTTCGTGGGAGTGACATTCTCACTCACCGTAGAGGAAGGGGTCTTCTTGCTGAAAGAGTATAAAAGACAGGATATATATCTCAGATAAGATAGTGAACTGTTGTTTGAGTATTATTACAGAATTGTAATGTTTTGTAATGTTATTCAAACGACAGTTTTTTTGTTTGAGTTTATTATTTATCCATAGAGAAGCCCCACAAGACTGAAGAAGCAAGTGTTCGGCTGATCATTAAATGGATAATAATATTATGAATTCAGATTGATAATAATATTATAAATTCTGAGATTGTACGGTTACGTGAATGATGATATACTTCCTTCTCGTGACCTAAGACAATTTACATGATGGAGGATAATTATGAGAAGAATAACAAAGAGGTTCATTAGTGTTATGGCAGCTGCTGCAATGGTTTTCGGGCTTGCTGCATGTGGATCTGATAATAAGAATGAAGACAGTACAGCTTCAAAAAACAGCTCGGAAAATCAGACAGCCGCAGGCAGTAATGCTGCAGAGAGTATTACATTTGACCAGAGTGAATTTGAAAATGCTGTAGTGACAATTGATAATATCGAGATACCTGAAGGAACAAGAATAGTTGCACTTGGAGAAGCGACTCACGGAAACAAGGAATTTCAGCATCTGAAGCTTGAATTATTTAAGATCCTTGTTGAAAAGACTAATGTCAGAGCTCTTATTCTTGAAGGTGACGTCGGAGGATGCGAGATTGCAAATGTATATATTCAGGGAGGAGAGGGAACTCCGGAAGAAGTTACCCGACATCTCGGATATGGAATATACAGAACAGATGAAATGTGTGAGCTTGTAAAATGGATGCATGATCATAATCAGACTGCTGCTGAAGAAGATAAGGTCCGTCTCTACGGAATGGATATGCAGTATGATGAGGACAGTATTGCTTCAATAAACAGTTTTTACGGAAAGGTTGCTCCGGACAAACAGAGTAAGTTCGGCTCGAAGATGGCTGAATATCTTGGAGATTCTTATGATGCATATGATGCTTCAAAGTATGACGATATAAATGCTTTGATGGATGAAATTCAGGCCGATCTTGATAGTAATAAGGATGCCTATGCGGAAAAAACAAGCGCTGCAGAGGTTGAGATTATCAGGAATATTGCGGAGAATATTAAATATTTTATCAGCTACTGTGTGAAGGAGAATGAAACAAACAAGGCCAGAGATACATACATGAAGAAAAATGTGGACTGGATCCTTGAGGTTGAAGAGAGAGAACATAACGGTGCCGTGATGATAGGATGCCACAATGGCCATATGACAGAAAATCAGTCATCGATGAATACATTTCTCGGAGTATATCTGAATGAAGAATATGGTGACAGTTACTATACTATCGGAACAGATTTCTATAATACAAAAGTTAATCTTCCGAAAGAAGATTATTCCGGAAGATTCGATCTGGATCTTTGCTCAGACGATCCGCTTGCATTGGCAGTAAAGGATATGCCGGAGAACAAGTACTTTATTGATTTCGGAAAGATCGATGAAAATACAGATCTCGGAAAGGCAGTTAACGGAAAGATGCCTACAGGTTCGGTTGGAGAATATTACACTGCCGGATTCGAAAATATGAAACCGTATTATCAGCTGACATTTGCTCCGACAGAAATGTATGATGCAATGATCCTGTTCTATGAGGTGAATCCGATCGTAGTCTGGGATAAATAAATTACCGCTCACGACAATTTAACGGCCATTTACAACAGCAAACATCTTTTAAATTCAGAATAATGTATTATTCGTTTTAGATTGAGAAAAGCTGAGAGATCTGCTTGATGAAGCATCGTTTTTAAAAACATCGGTCTTGGTATAGTATTTGCATTCCTCTTTTCGAGCAGTTTTATTATGATTACATCAAGGTCAGGTGCTGAAAAGACCGAAAAAAAAGAGGAGGCATAGAGTGCCTGCAGTTGAAAAACTGCAGAACCTCACGGCTCCTCAATGTATAGGATAATTTCAAAATCGGTACCAACAGTTGCGTTTGGCGGGATACTTTGTCTGTTTACCCTTCCTGCTTCCGATGAACCTGTTTTTTCGTACTCGATTTTGATATTATAAAACCCAATATCATTTAGCTTGGAAAAGGCTGAATCTTCCATGTGTCCCACTAAATCAGGCATATACACATATAATATTTTGTGGGGGGCTTCGGTAGATTCAGTCTTTTCTCCTTTTATATTATTGACAATGATTCCTGAGATAACAGCACCGGAGGCTATTATCAGGATCAATGTCAGTAAAATCATTTTTCTTTTCCGGCTCATGGTACAGACCCTCCGAGAGTCAGTATACCACAAATTTTTAAATTGGTCACATCATGATCCGGTAAAGTCATATCTTCTTACGCCGAGCATCCAGAATTTGTAGCTGAGATAGAAGAATAATATACCTATAAATGGCGCAAGTATAGTCAGGAGCGGGATGTCATCAGGCGCAAGCAGTGCCATACTTGGGTAGTATGCTATGAAGGCAACCGGTATGATAAAGGTAAATACAAACTTGAAGAAGCCGTGAAATATGGTTGCCGGATATTTTGCGAAATCCTTGAATCTGAAAAGAATTACCATGACATATCCCGATCCCTGAATCCAGAAGCAGGTTGCGGCTGCAAAATTCATGATGGATATCATGAAAAGAGATGCCGTAAAAAGATATAAAAGTAGTTTCAGAATGATCGGTACAGTAACCGGAAGTCCGATATGACTCCATGCATATATCAAAGTTCCTGCTCCGAAAGCAAACTGTCCGAGACCTTTGACATCAAATACTTCTGATATGAAATAGAAGAATATATTTATCGGTCTGAAACAGTATTTGATAAAGTCGCCGCTTTGTACGGCCATTCTGAGGCTCCAGTTGTTATCGAAGAAACACTGTACAGGAGTGAGCGCCAGAAGCGAGAAGCCGTACAGAAACAGCATGTGGTAGTAATCCCAGCCGTTGATGGTCGGGAAGTTATGAAATAGGATCATAAATGATATGAAACCTGCGACATTAGTCATTACCATACCGATTGTAGATATGATAAAGTCTGCACGATAGCTCATTTTACTCTTCAGATCCTGGACAAGGATCTTTTTATATATTGAGATGTAGAAGTGCAGACCACGGTGCTTTACCGGTTCGGAAAGCATTTCCTTAGTTATAACTGCGTTCATTGATCAACCTCCGTTAACTGTTATTTTCTTTACGGAATGATTCCAGAAAAGATTGCTGAGGATGGTGAGTATTATTGCCCATCCCATCTGAAAAGCTATAAGTGTAAGCATTCCGGTAAAGGTATCGGATCCGTTCTTTCTTAGAAGAATCGTGAGAGGTACATCATATACTGCACGGAAAGGCAGCATATCTACTATGTGCCTCAGAGTATCCGGGAAAAATGCGAGTGGGATTGTAGCTCCTGAGAGAAGCAGGACAATAGTCTCCTTCACTATATTGATACCCCAGGTTGACTCTGTATATAGACATATCGTCGCAACAAGCATTTCTATGTTAAAGTTTACAAGCAGTGCAAGTACAGTCGATACGGCAAAATATATAAGATTCAGCCCTATCGGAATAGCACCGTGAGTGAGCCACATAACGATCAGGAAGGTTGGGGTAAATGTAAGTACAAAAGATATTACATGCGATCCCGAATAATTCCAGAACATGAATTTGCGGAAGCTCATAGGTTTAAGAAGATCCAGTATGATTTTTCCTGACTGGATGCTTCGGCTAAGATCCCATACCATAAACATTTCCAGAAAGTTGAAAAGTGCAGTGGCAAGGATCAGATATATTATCGTATCTGTAAATGTCATGCCGTTCACCATGTTGGTTCCTGATGAAGCATATATAGCTTTCCACAGATGGTAGACGAGCACAAGATATGTCAGATTTCCGAACAACGTGACGAAGGTTCCCAGACGAAAATGCAGGCTCTCCATGATTCCGACACGTGTCAGAGCAAGACTTTTCTTTATGTTCATGATGCTTTCTCTTCTCCTTCGTATATTTTCTTGATAACTTCTTCGGTTGAGATTTCGAGAAGCTGTATATCCTCAACCTTCGTTTCGGCACTTCTTTTCATGATGATCTTCATGATGTCTGTGTGCTTCTCATCTATAAGCTGCTCTTCCCAGACACCGCCCTTTGTCTTGAGTCTCAGTGTCCTGTATGAACCGAAATAGTTTTTCAGATGACTGATATCATTGTCATATATTTTCTGTCCCTTATCGATGATAACGATCCTCTTGCAAAGTGCATCTACATCACCCATATCATGAGTTGTAAGGATTACGGTTGTATTCTTCTCGTGATTGAGTCCGCTGATAAGAGAACGTATCTTAGCCTTCATGGATACATCGAGACCGATGGTCGGTTCGTCAAGGAAAACGATCGATGGATTGTGAAGAAATGCAGCGAGTATATCACTTAAGGTTCTCTGTCCGAGAGACATCTGCCTTACCGTCTTATGAAGGATCGGTGACATGTCGACCAGCGAACTGTAAAGCTCAAGAGTATCTTTATAGTCCTGTTCGGGAACCATGTATATATCTCTGAGAAGTTTAAAAGATTCAATCAGCGGAAGTGACCACCAAAGCTGGCTTCGCTGCCCGAAAACTACCCCGATATTTTCAGCGTTCTTAGTACGGTTTTTATAAGGAACTGTTCCGTTTACAAGGATCTCGCCCGATGTTGGTTCCAGTACTCCGGTCATTATCTTTATTGTTGTGGACTTTCCTGCACCATTAGGTCCGAGATAACCGATAATCTCGCCACGGTCTATGGAAAGTGATACATTTTTTACGGCAGATACTGTTTTATAATCTCTTGAGAAAAGATCCTGTATACTGCCTTTAAGTCCTTCATGTCGGTTGAGGACTTTAAAGTCTTTGCAAATGTTATTCATAATAATTGCTTTTTCAGCCATAAATTTTTCCTCCGAATAATTTTCATCTCACAGTCTGTCTGACAGAATTTATGAAAATAATTAAGTAACAAATCATTTTTTGGACGTCCTGAATTTGTACTTGATTTATCTTGATGGTATAAGTATATTGTATGTAAATAGAAAAAAATACCCTTGAAATCCCAGAATTGTATAACAATATTACACGAGTGTGGAATATTGTTATAAAATGATGGAATATAGTTGAAGGTCGGATTCTATGACAAAACGGTAGTGAAGTCATTTTTTTCAAAAAAATAAAACAAAGGAGTACAACATGAATCCTGAAGTAAGAGGCTTGATCGTAAAACGTGAAGACGGTTCTGAAATAGTAAATTATGACAATCCGACGTTCCCATCTTATATATATGATGGATGGGTTGCGCCGCATGTAACGTGGGAAAGGGTTCCCCATTTTCATGAGGATGTGGAAATAGTAGCGGTGAAATCCGGGAATATGGCTTATTCGGTAAACGGAAGAACGGTAAATCTTCGTCCGGGTGATACGATCTTTGTGAATTCCAATCAGATACATTACAGCATATGCTTAGATGATGAAGTTGCGAAATATGTGATATTTGTAGTTCATCCAAGCATCCTTCAATCTTCTGTATTGGTTGAAATGCAGGCAATCAGACCGATCATTGAAAATAAGGATCTGGGTTATATACGTTTTTTTAAAAACAATGAATATGCTGAGGATGTATTTAATATAATGATGGGACTGCCGGAAATAAGAGGAGATGCTTTTGCGGTAACCAAGAATTTATTTATGCTATGGGATTATATTCTTAAAGGAGCTGCACGTTATAACATAATCGAAGAGGAACAGACAGTGGATCCGAGGATGCATCTTTTCAAGAGTATGATGGTCTTTATTTCAGAGTCATACAAGGATAATATTACCCTGTCTCAGATTGCCGATAGTGTACATATAAGTAAATCACTTTGCAATAATCTCTTTAATCAGTTCGTTGGTGAGTCCCCGATAAATTATGTAATGCATTTCAGATGCCGGAAGGTTGCGGAGTATCTCAGGTCATCAAATATGTCACTCTCAGATATCGCGATGATCACCGGATTTAACGGCGTCAGTTATATGTCGGAGGTGTTCAAAAAGTTTTTTGAAAGCTCCCCGACCGAATATAGGAAAAAATGGGCTTCTATCTGATGTATTCGTGCATTTTTAGTGGAAAGATGAACATATAATCTGTATAATTATGAATAGGTGTACGCATTTTCACTTTGGAGGGGTTCTTATGTTGGGTGAGAATATCACAAATGAAAATCTGAATGACGGTAAATACATCGAAATTGCCAGAGCACTCGCGGATAAATATGAGGTTATTTATTACGTAAATATGATAACCAACGAATATGAGGAATATAGTGCAAGCATGGAATATGCGCGCCTGAAGATCAGCACGATCGGTAAGGACTTCTTTAAGGAAGCGCAGGAAAATATGAAGCGTGACATTTATTCCGAGGATTATCCAATGATGGCTGAGGCTATGAAGAAGGAGGCTGTTCTGAAGGGAGTTGAGGAAACGGGCAAGTATTTCCTCAATTACAGGCTCATGCTTGATGGCCGGCCGCAATATGTTATTCTCAATGCTGTTCGTGCGGGAGATAATCCTGACTATATGATATTTGCGGTTACCAATGTAGATGCAGAGAAACATAAGGAATCGGACCTCAGGGCTGTTGCAGATGAGGCTATCTCGCTTGCAAATCATGATTCGCTTACCGGTGCGGGAAATAAGAGATATTTCTCGCAGAAGGAAGAAGAAATTGATAAGCGGATTGCCGATAAGTCACAGAAGGAATTTGCTCTTATCGTATGCGATATCAACGAGCTGAAAAAGGTTAATGACAGTTATGGCCACAGCGCGGGAGATGCATTTATAAAGAATGCCAGCAAGGTGCTGAGTGACGTTTTTACCCGGAGTGATGTTTATAGATACGGAGGAGACGAATTTGTTGTAATCCTTGAAGAGGATGAATACGAAAATCGCATTAATCTGATAAATGAATTTGACAGGATTCAGGCTGCCAATCTGAAAGACGGTAAATCTACAGTGTCATACGGAATGGCTGAATTTGATCCGGATAAGGATAAATGTCTGAATGATGTTTTTAAGCGTGCAGATAAGGAAATGTACGCAAACAAAAGGGATGTTATAAAGAAGGTTGAAGAAATCGGGAAGAATTCACTGAATAATCCTGAAAATTCGGAAATGATTGACGGCAAAGTTGTTGAATTCTACCGACTATTTTCAAGACTGATTTCTGCCATGACAGATCTGGAAGAAGCAGATGTTACGCTTATTGAGAGTATTCTGAAAGAACTGTGTATAATGTTCAGAGTGTCAAAAGCCGTAACGCGTGTTTTCAAAAATCCGGTTGAAGAATCTGATGATGGAGGGGAAACCATATGCTGTTATGATTCAGGAGCAGAAGGGGTAGAGGTGATGACTCTCAGATCTGTCAGCAGCGTTCAATCCGTGGTGGCTATGCATATATATATGTTACCGGATGAGAAGCCTCTTACAGAGGATGAAAGATGGAGAATCGATCTCATAATGAGGGCAACAATAAGCTATATCAATCGTAATCGATTGAACCGTAGAGTTGAAGAGCTGACCTTCTATGATGAGAATGGATATATGAATCTCCGAAGCCTGTATAAATATATCATGGCAGAGGAAAATCGAAACAATATGGCAGGAAAAGCTGCCATAAGATATAATCTCAGACATTTTACTCTTGTAAACAGAGAAATCGGCAGAATTCTCGGAGATAAGGTAATGAAGAGTCATTTTGATACCTTGACGGATATCATAGGAGATGAGGGTATTGCCTGCAGACTCGGTGGTGATAACTTTGTATGTATCTGCGGAGAAAGACAGATAGGAAATGTGCTCAATTTCTTAACTGAAGCAAATATTGTATATGATTCTTCAGAGGGAAAATGTGTGAGTGTATCTGCAAGTGCAGGTGTTTTCAGGGTGCCGAAGGGTTATGTGATACATCATCCGAGTGATATTATGGGTAAGATCATAACCGCATATCAGACGGCACAGAACGGCGGTAATCAACGTATAGTATTTTATGATAATGAGCTTCTTATGGACAAAGAGAAGAACATGAAGGTTCAGCAGTTGTTCCCTGAGGCTCTGAGAAATGAAGAATTTGAAGTTTATTATCAGCCTAAGGTAAATATAAAAACCGGTGAACTGGTTGGTGCGGAAGCTTTATGCAGATGGAATCATGGCGGGGAGGTCGTTTCTCCTGCTGATTTCATTCCGATGCTGGAGGAAACGGATGATATCTGTAAACTGGATTTCTATATGATAGAACATGTCTGCAGAGATATTCATAAATGGATGAAAGAAGGAAGACATGTAGTCAGGATTTCGATCAACCTTTCCAGAAAGCATATGATCAACAGAAATCTTCTTCAGTCAATACTGAAGATCGTTGACAGGCATGAGATACCGCATAGCTGTATTGAAATTGAACTAACGGAGACAACATCAGATGTCGGCTTCAGTGATCTGAGAAGAGTTGTAAACGGACTTCAGACTTATGGCATTTTTACGGCAGTGGATGATTTCGGTGTAGGTTATTCATCACTTAATCTGCTCAGAGAGCTTCCGTGGAATGTTATAAAGATTGACAGAAGTTTTCTTCCAACAGGAGAAGATAAGGATGTAAGTTCAAGATATACTATGTTTAAATATGTGGTCGCAATGGCAAGGGAGCTCGGAATGGAATGTATTGTTGAGGGTGTCGAAACCGAGCAGCAGCTGAAGATGCTGCTTGATAACGATTGTGATTACGCACAGGGGTTTATGTACGACAAACCGCTTCCTAAGAGGGAGTTTGAGAAGAGGATAGAGAGAAGATATTATAATATAAAAGGAGAGTAGCAATGGGTTTAGAGGATCACGAGCGTAAGCATAACAGGATAATGAGAAGATTCGGTGCTGAGTGTGCGGTTCTTCTTAAGAAAGACGGACATTTTCCACTTTCCGCATCTTCGGATATTGCATTATATGGTAACGGAGCACGAAATACTATAAAGGGAGGAACCGGTTCGGGTGAGGTGAATTCCAGATTCTATGTTACCGTTGAGAAGGGACTCGAACGTGCGGGCTTCCGAGTAATAACCGGTGAATGGCTTGACAGATACGACGAGGTAGCAGCTGCAGCGAAAGAGGAATTTCTTGAGAATATCAAGAAAGAAGCAAAAGAAAATCATGCGGATGTTATTAACTTTGCTATGGGACGCATAATGACTGAACCGGAATATGAGATTCCGATCAACGCTGAATGTAAGACTGCTATATATGTTCTTTCGAGAATATCCGGGGAAGGCAGTGACAGAAGCGGAGTCAAGGGCGATATCCTTCTGACTGATACTGAAAAAAGAGATATTGCTATATGCAATGAGAAATATGAGAACTTTATGCTCGTGCTCAACACAGGTGGTGTGGTTGATATATCGGAGCTCGGTTATGTGAAGAATATATTGATCCTTTCACAGCTCGGAGTAAAGATAGGTGATACCTTTGCGGATATTGTTCTGGGAAGATCAAATCCTTCAGGAAAGCTTGCTACTACATGGACTGCATGGGATAAGTATCCAAGGATCGGATCATTCGGCGAGAAGGATGATACGGAATATAAAGAAGGTATCTATGTCGGATACAGATATTTCGATACGGTTGGAGAAAAACAGCTTTATCCGTTCGGATTCGGACTTTCGTACAGTTCATTCGAGATTGAAAAGCCTGAAATATCTATTGCAAAGGATGTCGTAACTGTTGATACAGTGGTTCGAAATACAGGAGCCTTTACAGGTAAAGAAGTTGTACAGGTTTATGTATCGGTTCCGGATGGAAAACTTGATCAGCCTTACCAGGTTCTTGCAGGCTTCGGAAAGACCGATGAGATTCTTCCGGGTGAGAATGAGAAGGTATCGGTCAGCTTCTCAATGAAGGATATTGCATCCTACAGTACAGAGGATGCTGCTTACATACTTGAGCCGGGTGATTATATCCTGAGAGTCGGAAATGACAGCATAAATACCGTGAAAGCGGGAGCGGTAAAAGTTGAGAAAGAGCTTGTTGTAAAGAAGGTAAAGAATCTCTTTGATAAGCCTCAGTTTAATGACTGGAAGCCTGAGAAGAAGATAGGATACGATGATGATATCTGGAATCTGGAGGGCTTAAAGATCGTAACGCTAAGTCCGGCAAGCATTTCCGAGGTTTCAATCAATTATGAGAGAAGTGCGGAAATTGATGAGAGCCTTCGAGAGCTTCCGATGAAGGAAGTCATAAATCTGACACTTGGTCATTACAATTCCAAGAATGGTCTTTCGGCTATTGTAGGAAATGCAGGCTTCACTGTAGCGGGCGCTGCGGGACAGACAGCAATGGGCTTTGAGGATAAGGGCATACCAACACTTTGTATGGCAGATGGTCCTGCAGGTATCAGAATCAGCAAGCATTATACAAAGGACGATAAGGGTGTTCACGTAGTCGGTGATTCGGCGCTGCTTGAATCAGTACGTGAATTGATGCCGAAGCCGGTATCCAAGATTCTCAGTATGTCATCAAGACCTAAAAAGGGTGCGGAAATATATCATCAGTATGCGACTGCAATACCGATCGGAACGGCTATTGCGCAGAGCTTCAATGTTGAACTTGCAGAAGCGTGCGGCGACATAGTAGGAGAAGAAATGGAAATGTTCGGTGTTCAGCTCTGGCTTGCACCTGCACTTAATATTCATAGAGATATCAGATGCGGAAGAAACTTCGAATATTATTCGGAGGATCCTCTGATCAGCGGACTTATGTCAGCAGCTATTACAAAAGGAGTCCAGAAGCATAAGGGCTGTGGAGTTACTATCAAACATTTCGCAGCAAACAATCAGGAATATAACAGATTCCAGAATAACAGTGTACTTAGTGAGAGAACTCTCAGAGATATATATCTGAAGGGCTTTGAAATCTGTATCAGAGATGCTGCACCAAAGGCTGTCATGACTTCTTATAATCTTGTTAATGGAGTACATACTTCACATTCTAGTGTACTTACAGAGGATGTCCTTCGTACAGAATTCGGTCATGAGGGAATTATCATGACTGACTGGGTTGTTCGTGCTGCAGGTGCCGATGATACATGTAAATATGACATTGCTCATGCACCGGATGTTATCGATGCCGGAGGAGATCTCTTTATGCCGGGTTCAAAGGCAGATTATGATGACATTCATGATGCAATTAAAAAAGGAAAACTCAGTGAAGAGAAGGTGCTTCAAAGTGCAACAAGGGTTGTAAAGATGGCGAAGCTCCTGGGAGAGATAAAGAAAGAGGAAGCTGAGTAGGAATGTGAAACAGCATTCATTCATCTAATGAAATAAGGAGTTTACAGGAAGTTATATGAAAATCATTGATATTTTGAACAAGAGAAATATGTCTTTATCGTTTGAGGTATTTCCTCCGAAGAAGGAGAGTACATTTGAAAGTGTGGTAGAGGCAACGGAAGAGATTGCGGCATGCCATCCGGCATTTATGAGTGTTACATATGGAGCAGGTGGCGGAACCAGTAAGTATACTCTTGAAATTGCGAAGAATATCAAGGAAAAATATAATGTACCTTCGCTTGCGCATCTTACATGCGTATCTTCAAGCAGGGCGACTATAAAAGAGAAAATCCTTGAAATGGAAGAGATGGGGATTAAAAATGTTATGGCACTGCGAGGAGATCTGACTCCGGAGCTTGAGAAGACTGATCCGTCTACGTGGGATTATAAGCATGCGACCGAACTTATAAGGGACCTGAAGGAAAGTGGCGGAGATTTCTGCATAGGTGCAGCCTGCTATCCCGAAGTACATCCTGACAGCATAAATCAGAAGGATGATCTGATTCATCTTAAGGATAAGGTAGATGCAGGTGCGGAGTTCCTTACAACGCAGATGGTATTTGATAATAATCTCTTCTTCAACTTCATGTATAAGATCAGAGAGATAGGTGTTACGGTTCCTATAATTCCGGGAATCATGCCGATCACAAATGCAAATCAGGTTGCACGTGCAATAAAGCTTTCGGGTTCTTTTATGCCACAGCGTTTTAAGAGCCTTGTGGATTATTTCGGAAACGATCCCGAAGCTATGAAGCAGGCCGGTATAGCCTATGCTACAGATCAGATAATAGATCTTTACGCAAACGGTATTACAAATGTTCATGTTTACTCGATGAACAAGCCGGATGTTGCAAAGACCATAATGCAGAATCTGTCCGATATACTGGGTAAGGATTTTGCAAGATAAAGGAAGTTGTATCGGCGTGTTGAATTAACAGTATGTAAGATTAAACAGATTAAAATATAAATGTATGGTGCCGGGCACTGCTGAGGATACTGTGTTGACAGATGGTTTTGGCGGGTCCGGCACATTTTGAAAGGAAGAGCTATGAGGATTCTGGTCGTTGAAGATGAACGGTCTCTCGCTGAACTTGTGGCGGACAGACTAAAGAAGGAAAGATATGTGGTCGATATCTCCTATGACGGAGAGGACGGTCTCTATAATGCTCTGACGGGTATATATGATCTTATTCTTCTGGATGTAATGCTTCCGAAGAAGGATGGTTTTGAGGTGCTTTCGGAAATCAGACAGGAAGGTATCACATCCAAGGTCATTATGCTGACTGCAAGAGGAGAGCTTGATGATAAGCTGAAGGGTTTCAGTGAGGGTGCAAATGACTATGTACCGAAACCTTTCCATATTGATGAACTGATTGCACGAGTAAGTGCACAACTGAGAATCGAAAAGACGGTTAAAGACTCTCTTGAAATAGGAAACATGCTTCTGGATTTTAAGGTCCCGGCACTTGTGAATAAGGAGACGGGAGAGAGCATTAAAATAAACAATAAGGAGTTTCAGCTGCTTGAACTCTTTATGATGAATCCGAACCAGGTTCTTTCAAAAGAAAGGATATTCGACAGAATCTGGGGCATGGACAATGATTCGATGTCCAATAATCTTGAGGCATATATATCATTTGTCAGAAAGAAACTGAAGCTGCTGGAGGCGGATGTGACTGTAAAAGCAGTAAGAAATATGGGATATAAGATAGAGCAGGTTGAGTCTTAGGAGAATTTAAGCGAGAGCGTGTAGAGTTTTAGGAAAATTTAAGCGAGAGCGTGTAGAGTTTTAAGAAAAAAATAAGCGGGAACGGATATGAAAAAACTTGGAAGAAAGGTCTTTCTAACGATCTTCGGAATACTGACATTTTTTCTGATAGTCAGTCTGGTGCTCATAAATGTTATGAGTTACAGAAGAGAGCTTGAAAGTGTCCGCCAAAATCTGAATATTATTGATGACCGGGGCAACTGGGCACGTCCGGGAAGGAGATTTTTCGATGAACCGAGAGATGACTTTATGGATGAAAACAGACCGGATGATGAAAACATGATGTTCGGTGAATGTGAGGTATATGCTGTAGACATCGAGAGCGGCCTGATAATTCAAATGTTCGATCATGGTGAACAATCCGATTTTGATCCGATTGGGGCGGCTGAAACGATTATCAACCAAAATGATGCTGATGCGGTGACAATCGGTAACCTTTATGCAGGAGCATATTCCTATAAATACATTTACGGAAGATCAATAGTCATTATCAATAACGAACTTATTTCAATCAAACTGAGAAGGCTTCTTATTGAATCAATCATCATATTCTTCGTTATTGATATATTGATAGCATTTGTTTCGAAGCTTGTCACAGGATGGATTACAAAGCCTGCAAAGGAAGCATTTGACAGACAGAGAGAATTTATAGCAGATGCTTCACATGAGCTTAAGACTCCACTTGCCGTAATTATGGCTTCATCGGATGAACTTAAGGGAAATGAGGAAAATTCGAGATATATAGATAATATCAAGTATGAATCCGACCGGATGAATAAGCTGATAACAGGACTTCTTGATCTTTCGAAATTGGAAGATGGCGTATCACGGGAGAACTTTAAGGACGAGAATCTGTCGAAGATCATAGAGAAGACTTGCCTTGTGTTCGAGGGAGTGGCCTATGATCAGGGTATCGGTATCGAAACCGATATTGAACCGGATATCAGAAGAAACTGCAGTAAAGAAGAGATTGAAAAACTGATTTCAACGCTTGTAGATAATGCGGTAAAGCATAGCGAGAAGGGCACTTCGGTTCTTGTAAATCTGCATCGCGGTAAAAATATTATCATTGAAGTTGTAAATACCGGAGAACCGATAGCTCCGGGAGATGAGGAGAAGATATTTGAAAGGTTCTACAGAGCTGATAAATCCCGTAACCGAAATGAAAATCGATATGGGCTCGGACTAGCGATTGCCCAAAGGATAGTTTTAAATCATGATGGTACGATAAGGGCTTATTCAAGAGACGGAAAGACTGTCTTCCATGTCGAACTGTAGTGTGGGATTACCGTATTAGTCGAACTGTAGTGCAGGACTGCCTTATAAGTAGAACTGTAGTGAGGGATTACTATACGAGTCGAGTAGAAGTGAGAGGTTGATGTTCGAGTTGAATCAGTGTACGAAGTATTGAAGAATTAATAATATGTATGTAAGAAAAGATGTGTCAAAAAAATATTTGATGCATCTTTTTTTAATTTTCATTTAATATTCGCCCTATATTATTTCATCAGGATAACAAAATCATAATTAAGGCAGGTGAACAAAATGAGCGAATATATTGATGTTTTTAAAAGAACGGAAATAAAATACTACCTTACAGGAGAGAAGTATAAGATGCTTCAGGATTTTCTTTCTGAGTATGCAAGAGTAGATGATTACGGAAAGACACGGATCAACAATATATATTTTGATACACCTGATTACAGAATGATCAGAACTTCACTTGATAAGCCTGTTTATAAAGAGAAACTCAGACTTCGCACTTACGGAGAAACAAATGATTTTACAAATGCATTTATAGAAATAAAGAAGAAGTATGACGGAATAGTTTATAAACGAAGAGTTGCCGGACCTTACAGAAGAGCTTATGACTATCTGATAAACGGAGGCAGACCTCTTGACGATTCACAGATATCAAGAGAGATCGAAGGGCTTAAGCAATTGTATGAAGAGATGATTCCGGCAATGACTATCTGTTATGACAGGATAGCGATGATCGGGTTATATGACCCGGCCCTCAGGATAACATTTGATACAAATATCAGATGGGATAAGGAAAGTACAGATCTGAGACGGGTTAATAATGGAAATATAATAGTTAAGGATGGGGATTATCTGATGGAGATAAAAGTAGCTGATGCGATGCCTCTATTTCTTGCAAGAAAGCTGAGCGAACTGGAAATCTTCCCCGTATCATTCTCCAAATATGGCAGAGCATACATGGATATGACGGGAATATATGAAATGTCAGGAATAATCGAAGCAAATGATGCTTCTCACGGAATTTCGAATGACAGAGTAAGGATAAATACAGATATAAATAAAGATAAGAATTCGGAAAGAGAGGTAATGGCATATGCTTAATAATATTTTTTCATCAATAATAACAAATGGAAGCTTTACTGCTGCACAGCTTGGAATTGTGACGGTGACATCGCTTATATGCGGACTGATAATCTCGATGGCATATTCGATAAGAAATAAGTGTTCCAGAAGCTTCACTACTACACTTATAATGCTTCCGGCAATAGTGGAGCTGGTTATAATTCTGGTTAACGGAAATATCGGAGCCGGTGTTGCAGTCGCGGGAGCCTTCAGCCTGGTTCGTTTCAGATCTGCACCGGGGAAAGGTCAGGAAATAACAAGCATATTTCTTGCAATGGCAGTCGGACTTGCAACGGGAATGGGGTATATAGGTGTAGCAATTCTTTTTACACTGGTGATATCGGCTGTCAATCTTATGCTTAATATGATGAATATCGGAGGAAATGAGGAGCATCATCGGATACTGAAGATTACAGTTCCGGAAAACCTGGATTATGAAGGAAGGTTTGAGGATATCTTTGATAAATATCTTTCAAATTATACATATGAAGAAGTGAAGACCGCAAATATGGGCAGTCTCTATAAGCTGACTCTCAGTGTAGCACTTAAGAGCGGAGTTTCAACGAAGTCGATGATAGACGAGATAAGAACAAGAAACGGTAATCTCGATATAAGTCTTGGAAGACAGATAGATAACGTGGATAGTTTATAAGGAGGATGGATTATGAGAAATATAAAAATGAGAAGATTATATATTACATTTGCGGCGATGGTTATGGCGGGATTTATGACTGCATGTTCCGGAACAGCGGGAAGCAGCAATGCGGAAACAGTCAGGACGGAAAGCAGCGCGGATGCAGCCGAACGAAATGAGATCGGTACAACAGAGAACTCAAAATCCGAGGATAGAAATGATAAAGCGTCGGAAAATGACGGCGGAAAGAATGGAGAATCGGAGAAGAGATCTGAAAATGATAATGTAAAGAGTGAAAGCTCAGATGAAGAAGAGACAAAAACAGCAGACGGAGATCAGGAGATATTCACCGATAGAGATCTCGAGCAGACAGCGGAGCTTGAGGGAGCAGAGATGATCACGCTTACGAGTAATCAGGACATTTCTGTTACGAAGGAAGGTGTATATGTGCTTTCCGGAGATGCGTCAAATGTTACTGTAACGGTTGATGCGGGAGACGAGGATAAGATTCAGATAGTTCTTGATGGTGTTTCCGTAACGAATGACAAGAGACCTGTAATATATGTCAAAAGCGCAGACAAGGTATTCGTTACAACCACAGAGTCCGAGAATACACTTGAGGTCACCGGAGAATTCGAAGCCGATGGAGATACGAATACCGATGCGGTTATCTTTTCTAAAGATGATCTGGTGCTGAACGGACTTGGAACTCTTAGTATATCATCTTCTGATAATGCGGTTTCAAGTAAGGATACACTTAAGATTACAGGAGGAAAGGTAAATATAAACTGTTCGGGTAATGCTTTTGAAGCTCATGATGCTATAGAGATTGCGGACGGTATGATAACAGTAACGCAGTGCAATGACGGACTTCATGCAGAGGATAGTGATGATGATTCGATCGGAGCTGTCTATATCAGCGGCGGTACATTTAATATAAAGGCTGAAGACGATGCAATCCACGCAACCACAACGATTGATATCAAGGGCGGCAGCTTCACACTTGAAGCAGGCGAATGTATAGAAGGTACATATATAAGGATAGATGACGGAAAGATAGATATAACGGCATCTGATGACGGTATAAATGCAGCGGCAAAGTCAGGTCAGTATACACCTACGTTTGAGATGAACGGCGGTGAGATTACAATTAAAATGGGAGCAGGAGATACAGATGGTATTGACTCAAACGGAAATATCGTTATAAACGGCGGTACGATAAATGTAACGGGGCAGTCCACTTTTGATTATGACGGAAAAGCAGAATATAACGGCGGAACAATAATTGAGAACGGTGTTGAGACGAATTCCATATCCAATCAACAATTCGGCCCGGGCGGTAAAGGCCCGGGCGGCGGTATGCAGGAATTTGATAATATGAATCCTGAAGACGGGTTCAATTCGGGAGATAACTTCAGGCATAATGATAATTTCAATCCGGATGCCGGCTTCAGACCGGATGATAGTTATATTCCTGATGGCGATTTTGATCAGCTGCCCGAAAATAATCGCCGTGATAGAAAAAATCAAAAGAATTCAGATGAAGATGATTCAATCTGACACAATGCATATGTGTTATGTTCAGATAGTATTGCCGTTTGAAAGATGAATAACGATTCTTCCTTCGATTTCAGCATTCTGATGCTGACCGGCTGATAGGATTTCTTCGATAACAACACGGCAGGAGCTTGCAACAACTCTTGCCTTTTTGATCTTTTCAACCTCCTCAATATCAAGGTCGAAGGAGTCCTTCATGTTGTTAAAATGGTATTGCTGAAGTCCTATGCTGAAAACTCTGTCATCTTCCACAGGTACTCCTTCAAAATCAAACTTTATAAAGGAATGTGATCTCTGATCATATTCGACTTCAAGACCTTTGGAAAGCTGATAAAACTCGGTGTGGGCTCCGTCGAGTGTTTCATCACGGAGCATATGAGCAATTGCATGCTTAAGCTGTGCGCCTGTCCAGTAAAGGAGATGTGCGGTATCGTCATAAGGGAAGCAGGCATTTAAGTCTCCCTTAGTAACTATCGGGCCGAGTTTTTCGGAACGTATGGAACCGGATGCCATTAGGAAAATATCTACCCCGAGAGCCTCCTTCAGCGTATCGGCAAAGAGGTTTCCGAGTTCTGTTTCACGTGTTCTGATCGGATGTGTAAGTTCTCTTATAAAACTTGTAATGATGCGTCCGTAGATTTGATCAGTCTGATTCTTATATATATTTATTACCTGCTCTATGGAAGTGTCTTTCGGACAATTATCCGAATTAATGGGAACAGGTTTCCATGTATAGCTGTCTATACAGTTATTGTCGATATCAATATTAATATCAAAACGTCCTATCTGATCAGTGCCGATTCCGGCCTGAACAATCGGGATGCCATTTACTTCGGCGGGCTCTGTCAGGAATGTATGAGAGTGTCCGCCGATTATCACGTCCACTCCCCAAGCGGGATCGAGCATTTCCGCAAGATGTTTATCTTCCTCAAATCCGATATGAGTAAGAAGAACAGTAAAGTCCACATCAATAGAATTATATGTATTGCAGATCCGTCCGACTTCTTCGGCGGCATCTTTGAGTGTTACAAAGGTTCCGATAAGATTGTCCTTCCGACATTCAAGAAGAGTCATCTCAGTGAGTATTCCGATGAAGAGAATCTTCATTCCGTCAATTTCGATTATCTTGCATGGAGAGAAGAGTCTTTTATGGTTTGTAGTGATATACATATTTGCATTTATGATCGGGAATTCCGCACATTTTTCAAGAAAGAGAAGGTGAGCAAGCCCATAGTCAACCTCATGGTTTCCGAGGGTGACAATGTCGGGACCGAGTGTATTCATTATCTGAATTGTTGATACTCCCTTAAACTCCGAATCGATTACAGAGCCGCGGAACATATCTCCCGAAATAGCGTAGATTACATTTTTCTCTTCACGTCTGACTTTGTTGATATAACCGGAGAGCATAGATACGCCGCCGACAAGCTTCTCATCGAGCTCTTCTGCGAGAAAGTCTCCGTGCAGGTCATTTGAGTGGAGCAGGGTAAGCTTTTTGATGTTCTTCATGTATAATCCTCCGAGAATATTGTGTGAACTACTTGGCAATTCAATTGCCGGAGCATCTGATGTGCGTCAGTGTCGCTCCATAGATTCAGGCTGAGTCATCTTCGCTCTATAGATTCAGGCTGAGTCATCTTCACTCTATAGATTCAGGCTGAGTCATCTTCGCTCCGTAGACTCAGGCTGCGTCGGCTTATGACACCTATGTTCAATGATAACATAACAGGTGGGCGTGTCAATTATCTTATGATCATAGGATGCGCACAATCTGTATTTTGGGTTGAAGGCCTGAAACCGTAATATTTATGGCTATTCTGTGAAAAGACAGTGTATATTTGTTCATATTTGATTATAGTCATAAATTGTTCACAATGACAGGTGTGATTTTTATAAAAAACAGCAAATTATTATAAAAGACAGAATTTTGTTTATGATAGATTAACAGCCAAAGCATAAGATGACGAAAATAAACGGGGTGCAGTAGAAAAGTCAGAAAATATTAAAAGAGGAGGTAGCGTCATGAGTGAATCTAAAGTGATCGAGAGACTGAAAGAAGCATGTAAAGAAGACAGTGGCATTCTTGCGATTGTAAGGATTGATAATTATGAAGAACTGAGTCACATAAAGGATGTGGCGGGAGATGCCTTGATCAAACAGCTCAGAGAAGAGCTGATCGGTATCATTGATGCTGCCACCGAGGTTGATTATATAAAGGCAGGTCTCGGAGATTCTGAGTTTGTGATATTTTTCTATGATATAAAGAATAAGAAAGATCTGGCTGAAATATATTTCAAAGGGGTCAAGAAGATCAATGAATCGATATCGGATCGTATAAGAGATGATGTTTCTGCATCGGTTGAAGTATCGATCGGAGCGGTCATAGTTCCGGAGCAAGGAGATGATTATCTCGAGCTTTTTACCAAGGCGGACAAGGCACTTGATTATGTCAGTTCATCAGGCGGACATAATATTGCATTTTATGATAAGGATGATGCTGATGATGAGGGCGGTGCAATGTGGCTTGATGAAAATGAGTTCCGCGTCGTTTATGATTATATGAACAAGTACATAAAGACCTATAAGCGTCCTGCATGTGAGATGGAAATAACTTTCTATCCTTATGATGATGAGCTGGATATAGATATCTATACGGAAATTCTATGCAGATATGTTGAAGCAGTACGCCATACACTCAGAGAAAGTGATTCAATGACACTTATCGGAAATCAGTTATGCGTGCTTCTTCCGGAAATGTCCGGTCAGTTCATACCGGGTGTTTTAAACAGATTAAAGAACAAGCTCCGGGCAGTAGGCTTCGGAGAAATGATGGATATCAGCATTTCATCGACAATGATAGGACCTGAGCAGGAGAATACAATAAGTATTAATATAGCAGTGTGACATAATGAAGACTCCCTTTCATAACTTTCATTATGTGTTGAAGTAATTCGGCCGCAAATCGGAAAAATGTGTGCTGTACGATTCATGGTAGATACCTCTGCGGCCGAACGGCTTCAATAAAGCGAAGTATAATAATCAGTGTGTATGAAGTGATGGATGATCGATTTGGTCATCCATTTTATATTGTTTGAACGAGTTAAATAAAATCATTTTTCTAAGAGTATTTTAATGATATAATGAATCGTGAAAATGTATCAGAGAAAACTACTTAGAGGGAGAAGGGTAAAGGAGTTTAATCTATGGATACAAACAGCATGCTTAATTACCGTCTGTACCTGCAGCGCCAGGAGGAGTTTGTCAGGGCTGATTATCATATGGAATTTAAGCAGTATAACCGTATTAAGAACGGCGATGTTGAGGGAACAAAAGCCCGTTTTGAAATAGCTCGAAGGAATTTCCTTGAGGGACGTGGGGTGCTCTCGGATGATCCTCTGAGAAATATGAAATACCATCATGTTGTTGCAGCTGCCGTAATCAGCAGAGTCTGCATTGACGGAGGCATGGAACTCGATACGGCTTATACGCTTTCTGATATTTATATAAGAAAAGCAGATGTTGCGAAGAGTGTTGAGGAGGTTCTTGATATCACCGCGGAAATGCAGATTGATTTTGCGACGCGCATGAGAGAACTAAACAAGCTTGACGCGATATCTCTGCACGTAAGGCGAAGTATCGATTATATCTACGATAATCTTCACAGAGCTGTAACGGTAAATGAGCTGGCGGTAAGAGAGGATCTTAGTCCGGGATATTTTTCAAGGCTTTTCGTCAAGGAAACCGGAATGAATGTCAATCAGTTCATCAATGAGGCCAAGGTTAAGACTGCACAGAACATGCTGTTATATTCCGAGTCATCTATACAGGATATATCTCTTTCGTTGGGATTTTCTTCACAGAGTGCTTTCTCTGCTGTATTTAAGAAGGTTGCAAATATGTCACCAAGAGCATACAGAGAGAAATATTATCATAAGAAGATGACAGAGAAGAAATAATCCGGAAGAGATGACCTGAATGAAATGATCTGGAATAAATGACCAGAAAGAGATGGCATGAAAGAAATGATCAGGAAGAGATGGCTGAGGTCAAAAATAATCAACTGATTTTGGAGAGATGTAATGAGTAATTTAAAAACAAAGGATAGTGAGAATAACACCGGGGAGATCAGAAAGAATCCTATTCTGAATAATAAAATGTACCTGTATCTGACGGAGTTCTTTGCAGGTATGTCGGTTATGGCGGTAGAACTTGGCGCAAGCAGGCTTCTGGCGCCATATTTCAGTTCATCTCAGATTGTCTGGACGATCATAATCGGAACAATTATGATAGCCATGGCACTCGGAAATATCATGGGTGGACGCTGGGCTGATAAGAATCCGAATCCCGACAAATTATATGGAAGGATTATTATCGCGGCGATATGGATAGCGCTTATTCCGGTTGCAGGTAAGTATATAGTAATAGGTATATCTGCACTTCTTGTATTTACGATCAGCACGAATTTCCTTGTTATCGCTGCATTTGCAGCATGTATGATAATCTTTGTATTTCCGCTTTTTCTGCTCGGAACCGTAACACCATCACTTGTTAAGTACACGGTTGACAGTCTTGATGACAGCGGAAAGGTAGTCGGATATCTGAATGCTTCAAATACTATCGGAAGTATTATAGGAACCTTTGTTCCGACATTTATAAGTATTCCTGCTGTCGGTACAAGCATTACATTTCTTATCTTTGCGGGAATACTTATGCTTCTTGCCATAATATACTTTATAGCGGGAAAGAAGAAATCGGTAAAGGCAATAGTCGGAGTAGTGATATTCCTTCTGTCATGTATATTCGGACATGGTGATTCGTTCGCGTTCTGGGAGAAGGATCTTACTTACGAAGGAGAATCAATCTATAACTATCTTCAGGTTTATGAGGATGATTCCAAGGTTGTGCTTTCCACAAATGTTCTCTTCGGAGTTCAGTCAGTATATCGCAAAGAGAAGACACTCACTGGAATGTATTATGATTATGCAATGGCTGCTCCTTATATGGCAGGGATCAAGGAGAAGGATAATGTTGATATTCTGATCCTTGGAATGGGTTCCGGAACCTATGCAACACAGTGCAGCAGATATTTCGATAATGCCACTGTCGAAGGGGTTGAGATAGATCAGAAGATAACGGATCTTGCACATGAATACTTTGAGCTTCCTGAGGATGTCAAGGTCACAACCTATGACGGAAGGGCATATCTGCAATGCCTGAGTTCCGCTGCAAAGTCGGATGGGGAGATGAAGAAGTTTGATGTGATCATGGTAGATGCATATCAGGATATAACGATTCCGTTCCAGATGTCATCAGTTGAATTCTTCACTCTTGTTAAGGAACATCTTACCGATGATGGTGTGATGGTTGTAAATATGAATATGAAGACCGATACGGAGGGTGGTATAAATGAGTATCTTTCAGATACGATATCCACGGTATTTCCTTCGGTATATACGGTTGACGTTTCGAATAATACAAACAGAGAACTCTTTGCATCTCAGAATCCTGATATAGTAAAAAGGCTCAGTATCGGAATTGAAGCTGAGGAGGATGCAGATCTTAAAGCAATGATGGAGAAAGTTAAGGTAGGACTTAATGAGTATGAGGCGGGAAACCTGATACTTACGGATGATAAGGCACCTGTTGAATTACTCAGCATGAATGCGATTGACGGACTTATCAGAGATGAGGTTGAATATTATAAAAAGATTTATAAAGAGCGGGGACTTGAAGGATTGATGGAAAGCTTTTGATCAAAAACTTCAATATGTTTGGTTACAATGAAAAAACCGGGCTGCTTACAGCAGCTCGGTTAATTTTTTCTTATAGAAGAAGTTGTGAGTCATCTTGTAATATTCCTTCCACATAGGAAGTGTTTCGCAGCCGCGTTTACGAGGACAATCATATTCCTTGTCCTTAAGGCAGGCAACCGGTGCGAGTGAACCTTCCATCAGTTCTATGATCTCGCCGGCAGTATAACGTGAAGACTTTCGGCTCAACATATAGCCGCCGCCTTTGCCGCTTACGCCGCTGATCAGATCGCCGGCAACCAGCTCCTTTACAATTATCTCAAGGTACTTCTTTGATATACCTTGTCTTTCTGCAATATCCTTAAGAGGAATATAACCCTCACCCTCATGTTGTGCAAGATCGATCATAACTCGAAGAGCATAACGTCCCTTTGTTGAAATCATATTTTTATCCTCCTATAGTCTGAGGTTATAACTTAAATTAGCCAATTCCTATAATACACCCTTTTGTCCTAAAGGTAAATAGGTAAATTGATATTTTTACCTATTGACACGGTAGGTAAAAGGTGTTAACATTTCATCATCAATTCAGAAAATCGTTATATAGCAAGTATCTATAGGAGCTGTATAATAGGATAAATAATCTAAAAGGAGATGAAAGTTATGGGAAACATCTACAAGGGAACTCTCGGACTTATCGGCAACACACCTCTCGTTGAGGTTGTTAATATTGAGAAGGAACTCGGCCTTGAGGCTACAGTTCTTGTAAAGCTTGAGTATTTTAATCCGGCTGGAAGTGTTAAGGATCGTATCGCTAAGGCTATGATTGAGGACGCTGAGGCAAAGGGACTTCTTAAGGAAGGTTCTGTAATAATTGAGCCTACATCAGGAAACACAGGTATCGGTCTTGCAGCAATCGCAGCAGCAAAGGGATACAGAATCATCCTTACAATGCCTGAGACAATGAGTGTTGAGAGAAGAAATATCCTCAAGGCATACGGCGCTGAACTCGTTCTTACAGAGGGCGCTAAGGGTATGAAGGGAGCTATCGCAAAGGCTGAGGAGCTTTCAAAGGAAATTGCCAACAGCTTTATTCCGGGACAGTTCGTTAATCCTGCAAACCCAGCTATTCATAAGGCAACAACAGGTCCAGAAATCTGGAAGGATACAGACGGAAATGTAGATATCTTCATCGCCGGTGTTGGTACAGGCGGAACTGTAACGGGAACAGGCGAGTATCTCAAGGAGCAGAAGGCTGATGTTAAGGTTGTAGCTCTTGAGCCGGCTGATTCACCTGTACTTTCAGAAGGCAGAGCAGGTGCACATAAGATCCAGGGTATCGGAGCAGGTTTCGTTCCTGATGTTCTTAATACAGAAGTATTTGATGAAGTATTTAAAGCTTCAAACGAGGATGCTTTTGCAACAGCTAAGCTTCTTGCTAAGAAGGAAGGTATCTCTGTTGGTATTTCTTCAGGTGCAGCTCTCTTTGCTGCAATCGAGTATGCAAAGAAGCCGGAGAACAAGGGAAAGACTATCGTAGCTCTTCTTCCGGACAGCGGCGACAGATATTATTCAACAGCACTCTTTACAGAGTAAGATAGGTTAATGGGCATATCATAGTTTGTTGGAAGAATTTAATGATTTTCAAAATGAACATCATGTATTTTCGAAAGTGTATGGCAGTAATCCAACAAAAGATTTTTGATTTATTAAAGGCGATTCTCCTAAAAGAGGTCGCCTTTTTTGGCATAATCATATAATTGCATTAAAAATATCAGTCTGATAAAATTACTTCTAATGATGCCTAAATATCTTTTATGGAGGGTAATTGTTATGGACAGGATTGATAAAGAAAAAGTTTACAGTGATATAAGCAGATTTATTTTTAAATATACGCATTCGGCGGCCCTTACATATCCTGTTCCTGATGATTATGTGAGACTTTCGAGAGATATGCATTTTGCTAAGAATATGCTGAGGATTACATTTCCCGAAGGGGAGCATGTCAGAGGCGGACAGACTATAGAAAGAGTTATTTATGATTCCGGCCGGCCGCTTGGAACCGAAAAAGCATATAATTATAAAGTTTCGCTTGGCGGGGATATAGAAGTAGTATATTATCTTGATGAGGGATTTGAACCGGATTTTGAAGAAGAAAGAATATATCAGTGGGTATGTGATCAGATTTTCCTGGTATATGGTAAGCAGCAGGTTGTAGATGTACTTAATCTGGTATCAAAAGTAAGACGTCAGGAAGATATGGCTATGTCGGAACAGCCGACAGAGGTTCTGAAGTCGGATCAGTCGGAAACGCAAAATTAAATTGACTGCGGCGTATTTTTGGGATTAAATCAGATCAGATGCTGTGAAAAATCATGTGACTTAAGAACGATAGTAGGTTATAGAAGAAAATAGGTTGTAGAAGATAATAGGTCATAGAAGATAATAGGTCATAGAAGATAATAGGTCATAGAAGAGGAAAAATAATGGATATAGGTAAATGGAATATACTTAGGATTGACCGGATCAAGGAGATCGGAGCTTATCTTACGGATGGCAGAGAGGATGTTCTGCTTCCGATAAAGCAGGTTCCGCGTGATGCCGAAATCGGTGACAGCTTGAGAGTTTTTGTATACAGGGACTCGAAGGACAGGCCTATAGCGACAACCAGAGAACCGCTTATTACCGTAGGCGAGATCAAGAGACTGAAATGTAAGAGCGTAGGAAATATCGGAGCATTCATGGATTCGGGACTGGAAAGGGATGTGCTTCTTCCTTTCAAGGAACAGACTACACCTGTGAAGCAGGAGAAGTCGTACCTTGTCGCAATGTATGTTGATAAGACCGGACGTCTTGCGGTTACAATGAAAATAAGTGACAAGCTTCGTCCAAACGATAAGTACAAAAAGGGCGATATGGTCAAGGGAACTGTTTATCAGGTGAAGAAGGATTTCGGAGCCTTCGTTGCGATTGATGACGAGATGACAGGACTTATACACGAGAGTGAGATATTCGATTCAATCTATGTTGGTGATGTGGTTGACTGCAGAGTCGTAAAAGTTCGCGAGGACGGAAAGACTGATCTTGCGATGAGACAGGAAATACCTGTACAGATGATCGAGGATGCCGAGATGGTATTTGATATCATCAAGAGCTACGGCGGTAAGCTTCCGTTCAACGATAAGGCTTCGGCAGAACTTATCAAGAAAGAGTTCGGACTCAGCAAAAATGCATTTAAACGTGCGGTGGGACATCTCTATAAAGAGAAGAAGATAGAAATCACCGACACTGGTATAGTTATAAATGATAAATAAGCTATTGAACAGTAGCTGTGAATGTGCTATTTTTCAGTTATACATTTATAGATAGCCATGTACGGCTTGAGAAATGCATGGCAGATGAACTATATATGGCGGATAAACTATATATGGCGGATGACCTATATATGACGGATGACCTATATGGCAGATGACCTATATATGGCGGATAAACTATATATGGCGGATGACCTATATAAGACGGATGACCTATATGGCAGTTGAACAATATATGGTCACCTTGTAACTACAATGGAGGAAATACATAAATGAAGACTATTATTGCAACAGATAAGGCACCTGCAGCTATCGGACCATATTCACAGGCTGTTAAGGTTGGAAACCTTCTTTTTACTTCAGGAATGATTCCGATCGATCCTGCAACAAATACACTTGTTGAGGGTGGCATTGAGGTTCAGGCTGAAAGAGCACTTATGAATGTTAAGGCTCTTCTCGAGGAGTCGGGTTCATCACTTGATAAAGTGGTAAAGACAGTAGTATTTATCAAGGATATGAATGATTTTGCAAAGGTAAACGAGATTTATGCGAAGTATTTCACAAAGGATTTTCCTGCAAGAAGCTGCGTAGAGGTTGCAAGACTTCCGAAGGATGTTCTGATCGAGATGGAAGCTATCGCAGAGGTTGATGACTAGTTCTATAGCCGATGATTATTATTTATAACAGCTAGTTCTATAGCCGATGATTAGTATTTATAATTGCTAGTTTTATAGCCGGAGATTAGTATTTATAATTGCTGGTTTTATAACCAGAGATTATTATTGATATTTGTTGACGAATTAAATAATTTACACTAAATGATCTATTGAGAGAAATGATGGAGGTACCAAAATGAAGAAGAGAATTATCGTAGCAGGGCTTCTGCTCGGGCTTATGGCAGGACTTACCGCATGTGGTGGTGAAACTGCAAGAAATATTCAGGAAAATAATGAAATATCTATGGGTGTCAACCTTGAGAACCAGGCAAAGGATCTGGTAAATCAGAATAATGAGACAAACCAGAATATGGATGATTCACTGGATATCTCAGGAGAAGAGTAAAGATATGCTTGATTGAATCAAAGAAAGGGTTATAATAATACGCTTAATTTATTCAATGTAAGTGTTTTATTATTCCAAATTTAATTAATGAAAAGTGTTTGAGCCGGGTATTTGATCTAAATGATCGATACCCGGCTCTTGTTGGGATTGGGTAACTGTTCGGCTCAATGGAATTTACCGAACAGCCAAAGGGCTAAACAAGTTTGATGCTTTCAGCATCAGTTGCAGCGAATGGTCCCGGAATTGATGAAGATTCTCTCTTATTTCCGAAGTAGTCGGTATCGAAGATGATATCGCTTCCGTCAGGACTTTCAAAACGCTGCTCAGGTTCAAATGCGCGTCCGAGATCTTCGGTGCACATTATCTTATTTTTATAATCTCCCAGAAGTGAGAGAAGGTTAGTATCAAGTGAGTAGCTGTCTCCGTCAACAACTATCTTTGCATAAGCCTTATTCTCTGAATCAACAAGCATGTCTTTCTCATGCTTACATACGGTAGCACCGTTAAAGTATGCATTTCCGCCTACCCATACAGGAAGGTGTCCGAAATGTGCTGTAGCAAGTGCACCCATATCAGGTTCCTTAGAGAAATCAAATTGTGCAATCCATTCATCATATGTTGGGAAGATATCAAACGGTGCAGTTCCGACAATTTCATAAGCTGCATCTGCTGCAGTGAGAGAATCATTCTCAACAGGCTGATTCTGGATGAATATATTGTTATAAATTCTGTCGTCGCCATGAAGGATTGTCATAAATCCGGCAACTTCAGTCCTATGTCTTATATGATAAGGTGTGTATCGAGGTTCACGCTGATTGTTTACGATTGAATCTACGCCTGAATTGATAAGACTGAAGGATCCTCCAATAAGGTTGTTTATAACTGCTATTCCTTCGCTCGGTATGGTTATTGAAACTTTTGAAAGAAGGATGTTGTTATCTATAAGTGTTGGGCCATGACCTACTTCGATGAAAACATCTGTACTGAACATAGCTCCCTTTGCTTCTGTAGAATCCTTTGGACGCTGATTGTCGTGCATGAGATTTCTTGTGACTCTTGCACCCTGAGCTTCCCAGTCAAGCCATACTCCCATGATACAGTTATGTATATGGTTTCTCTGAATTGTTACATCTATTGCAGCATGAAGCTTGATTCCTGCGGTTTCTGCACCGCCAAGCTGCTGTGAATTACATACATGATGAATGTGGCAATCCTCGATAGTTGAGAATACTGCACCCATTCTTCCTACAATACCTGTCTGCTCACAGTGATGAACATGGCATCTTCTGATGATGTGACTTCCGATATTTTCTTTCAGCCATCCGTGATACTGACCGCGGCAAACTGCGTCACGCTCCATCTGTGTAGGACTCTTAACCTGCTTTGTATAGAAATACATATCATTTTCCGGATCACGATATTTTCCGAGAGAAATACCACAGCATCTGCTGTTGCTTACTTCACAGTCTTCAATGATCCAGCCTTTGCTCCAGTGAGGACCGATAAGGCCGTCCTGATAAGCAGCAGGAGGAGCCCAGGTAGGAGCACCCTTTGTAATTACAAAACCGCTTACGGTTATATAGTTGATTCCGTTCTCTGAAGGCATGAATACATTTCTTCTTACACTGAATTCGACCTTCTCTTCATTAGGATCAAGTCCTCCGAAATTAGCATAGAGAACAGTCTCGTCACCGTCCTGCTCTGTGTACCACTTAAGCTTGGATTCTTCATGATTCCATGCATTTGAATCTGCTTCACCTGCGATACATTCGTCAAGTGTTACAGTCTCATACATCATGACATCGTTGAGATATACAGAACCTGTATGACGTACGGTAGGTGCGAAGTACCAGTCGCCGCATACATATTCTTTATATGGATTATATTCTCCGAATATAGAATTGTTTACACGAACGGTCCATACATTTCCTTCGTGCTTGGTCCATCCTGTTATAGGATCTGCACCTGTAATGATCGCTCCGAGAGGCTGCTCTGATCTATAAGATATAGGCGCGTCTTCCTCACCTGCATTCTTTGGACATACCCATTCGCGGTAGATACCCGGAGCAACGAGTACCTCATCTCCCGGACGAGCTATAGCTGCAGCATCATTAATCTTTGCGAATGGCTTTTCTTTAGAACCGTCTCCTCCGGCTGCTGCAGCACTGTCAACATAGTAAACTGTTCCTGATTTCTTAACGTCTGACATTTTCCTTCTCCTTTTTAAAATTTTGTAGGTCGAAACTGTACTGTCCGAGAAGAACAGACCCCCTTTGTCCCAGACCCCTTATAGTCGGTATTCTATCACACGAAAAATGATAATACTTGTTATTATTTGCACACTTTTAATCATTTTTTGCGACACAATAGGTGTTATTCATAGTTTGAAAAACATCAACTTGAGATTCCTGGATGAAGTACTAACAATAAAGCCGTTCTCTCAGAATTGTTAGTAAACATCAACGCTTCAAGGTCGCTTCAACCTGAGATTTCTGGATGAAGTACTAATAATAATGCCGTTCTTCAATTTCTGTTAGTAAACTTCAATGCATTGTCGCGGGATTTTCGATTGAAGTACTAATAATAATGCCATTCTTCTATTTCTGTTAGTAAACTTCAATGCATTGTCGCGGGCTTTTCGATTGAAGTACTAATAATAATGCCGTTCTTCAATTTCTGTTAGTAAACTTCAATGCATTGTCGCGGGATTTTCGATTGAAGTACTAATAATAATGCCGTTCTTCTATTTCTGTTAGTAAACTTCAATGCATTGTCGCGGGCTTTTCGATTGAAGTACTAATAATAATGCCGTTCTTCTATTTCTGTTAGTAAACTTCAATGCATTGTCGCGGGCTTTTCGATTGAAGTACTAATATTAATGCCGTTTTCTCAATATTATTAGTAAACAACAGATCTTCAACTTGAGAATTCCGGAAGAAGTACTAATAATTTTGCGATTCTCTCAATATTATTAGTAAACAACAGATCTTCGACGCGGGAAATCCGGATGAAATACTAATAATTTTGTGATTTTCTCAATATTATTAGTAAACAACAGATCTTCAACTTGAGAATTCCGGAAGAAGTACTAACAATAATGCTGTTTCTTCGAAATTGTTAGTAAACATCAACGCTGTTCCTCATGCCTTCGGCTTCACCGCGTCTGGCAAGCTAACCATCCATCTATATTTCATGTATTGGTTAGCTGAATTCAGCTATTTTCAGCTATTTTCAGGATTCTTTACGCTTGGCCAGCTAACCGGAAGGACAGAAAAGCCAGAGCGGTTAGCCGGAATTAAGAAAAGAAGAGTAATAACTAGATCAAAAAGCTAACCAGAAGGACAGAAAAGCCAGAGTGGTTAGCCGGAATTAAGAAAAGAAGAGTAATAACTAGATCAAAAAGCTAACCAGAAGGACGGAAAAGCCAGAGTGGTTAGCCGAAATAAAGAAAAGAAGGGTAATAACAAGATCAAAAAGCTAACCAGAAGGGCGGAAAAGCCAGAGCGGTTAGCCGGAATGAAGAAAAGAAGGGTAATAACAAGATCAAAAAGCTAACCAGAAGGGTAGAAAAGCCAGAGTGGTTAGCCGGAATGAAGAAAAGAAGGGTAATAACAAGATCAAAAAGCTAACCAGAAGGTAGAAAAGCCAGAGCGGTTAGCCGGAATGAAGAAAAGAAGAGTAATAAGAAGATCAAAAAGCTAACCAGAAGGACGGAAAAGCCAGAGCGGTTAGCTGGAATAAAGAAAAAAAGAGTAATTGCTAGATTGAAACAGTATTTGTTTAGAATTACTAGCATTAATAAATTCAAATTTCAATTAAAAATTCAATTTTCAACATTTTGCAGGAGTTAATATTCACAGTTACAAAAAGCCATAGGCGGTATGCTTACTCGTAAGCAAAACTGCCTATGGCTTTTTGTAAACTGATTAGTTGAAACTTCATCTGTATTGGTTGGCAAATTTCCTGATTTCTTCCACAACTCCCTCACGGTTATCCAGATGTAAAAAATGTCCTCCCTTCAGTATAGTGACACGGCTTGAAGGATTAACTATTACTTCCTTATGAATATCATACCATTCGGACATCAGATTGCAGTTATCCTCGGAGAGAAGATAGAGGACCGGAATTGATTCGGGGAATTTTTCGTTCAGGCAGGCTTCGGAGTTTGCTCTGAGCGATTTCATTTCACGAAGCTGAGTAGGGCGAAGCTGATCTGTACAATACATAGCGAGAACGATAGGCTTTTCATCATTAGTAATAGTAGGAATACCCTTCAGATATTCATCGAAGGACAGTTCGGTAAAGAATCTGTATATACCTGTGTTGACCAGCAGATATTTCAGTATTTTATCCTGCTTATACTGATTTTCGGGAAGTGCTGCCTTGGGGCATATTTCCCACTGGCGAGGAAGAGTAGCATCTATTCCTATGAAGGTCTCGACTTCATTCGGATATCTGTTTGCATAGTCCAGAATGTATACACCGGATATAGAGTGACCAAGGATGGTATAGCTGTCAAAACCCAGATACTGCATGAGTCCGTGAAGTTCAGAACAGTAATTATCTACGGAACGGTCTCTGTCGGTTTCGTCACTGAGACCGACACCCAGAGGTTCGACTATTATAACCTTATATAGGTCAATCAGGTCTTTGGCAAGTGCATCAAATTCATAATGGGCTGATGAACAGCCGAAACCCGGGAGAATTACCATAACCTTGTCAGAGCTGCTGTCATATATGGTGTAGTTAATTCTTTCACCCTCCGGTGTGGTATAGTACTCGCCATATGCATCGGCGAAGAGTTCTCTGTCGGATTTACTCTTAAAGTGGTGTCTTATTGAAAGCACCGCAATAAAAAGTGCAAGTGCAATAAGTATTATTCTCAGTATCTTCAGTATTCTTTTTTTCATGGTTATACCCTTTTCTTAAATGATATTTAGCCAATATCAATTCCGAGAAGAGCGAGCATTGTTTTATACATTGCATTTATCGTGGTTTTTGCATCATAGGAATCAGTACCCATTTTTTCTTCAAGTGTATACTGGAGCTGAATTCCCTTATAAATAGTGAAGAAATAATCTATAAGCTTTTTCGCGGGCATGACTGGATGAAGCTTTCCTGATTTTGTTTGATCCTTTATATATTCATACATATTTTGCATGAGGTACGAGAAGTTGTTATTGGGTATCTCGGCCTTTGCAAGCATTTCCTTAACCCTTTCTGGTTCATGGATGCAGAATATATCGAACTGCAGACTCAGCGAATGTATATCCATTTCGTGGGATGTGAGATAACTGTACAGAAAATCACACACCCTTTTTAGAAGCTTATCGGGAGATAGGGAATCCTGCCTGCTGAATATTTTCTGCACCTCTTCGAGATATGAATTATCATGGTTGATCTTCTCGATAAGTGATATCAGGACATCATCGAGGCTATTATAGTATCTGTAAATGGCACCTCTTGCCATTCCGGCTTCCTCTCTGACATCCATCAGAGTCATGCTGCTTATAGACTTACGAAGTGCAACGCGATAAGCGGCATCTATTATCTCCAGCTTTTTTGCTTCGAAATACTCTTCTGAAACTTTTGGCATAGTTATTCTCCTTTTATAATAAAAATGAACCCGGGTTCACTAATAAAAGTGAACTGCGGTTCATTTTAATTCAAGATATCCGATTTGTCAACAAGAAATGTAGGAGTCTGGATAAAAGTGGTGTCAGTTCTATTGGACATCTGTTGGAGTATTCTGAGAGTATCAGAAAAATGTGAACCGGGAGGAAACGGAAATGGAAAGAATAAATGATATTCTCTACAGAATGCATAAGACAAGTTATTACTTTATGATGGGCGCTTTTACTTCTTATGGTGCAACAGCTCTGGCACTGGGAATCTGTTTATGTATTATCTTCGTTACGGGAGCATATACGGAATCACTGCTGCTGGTGATCATGGGAATCTTCGGGCCATTTGTTGAAGCGAGGGCAATCGTAGAGGTTTATGATGAAGGCAGAAAGCTTGCAAGAAGACGTAGGATCAGAGAAAGAAGAGACAGCTTCAGAAGAAGTGATTTCCGAAGAAGCGATTTCAGAAGAAAAGAACTTTATGTATAGTATATTTTGTAAATAATCTTCGATATTATATTTTGAGTATATATGATTATCACATGTAAAATGTTATTATTCATTTGACGTTGCGGATTATGTTATGATAATAAAGATGCGAACTGATATTATCATATGAGATTGAATATAACGGAGATAGGAAATAGATGGAATATACAAACGAACCGATAGAAAAGGTTATTCTGGTCGGAACCGACAGCTATGAGGCTCTGGATGAGCTGCGGGAGCTGGCAGAGACTGCAGGTGCCGAGACGGTTGCTACGATGGTTCAGCATATAGATACCCCAAGCGTTTCGACATACCTCGGAAGTGGAAAGCTGGAGGAACTGGCGGCGGTTATTGAATCAACGGAAGCTACGGGAATCATATGTGATGATGAGTTGACTCCGATCCAGATGAGTAATCTTGAGAGAATACTTGATACAAAGGTAATGGACAGAACCATGCTGATACTGGATATCTTTGCACAGCATGCTGTTACGTCAGAAGGAAAGATACAGGTCGAACTGGCACAGCTTCAATACAGGCTTACCAGACTTACGGGGAAGGGACGATCGATGTCCAGACTCGGAGGAGGTATCGGAACCAGGGGACCGGGTGAGAAAAAGCTTGAGCAGGACAGACGTGTGATCAGGACCAGAGTTTCCCAGTTGAAGAGGGAACTTGCAGAGGTTGTGAATCATCGTGACCTTACCAGAAAAAGGAGAGGCGAGAATCCAATACCTGTATTTGCAATAGTGGGTTATACAAATGTAGGAAAATCCACGCTGCTTAACAGGCTTACCGGATCTGATGTACTTGCAGAGAATAAGCTCTTTGCAACGCTTGATACAACTACAAGAAGCATAAAGCTCGAAGGCAAAAAGCAGGCACTTCTTACCGATACGGTCGGATTTATAAGAAAGCTTCCGCATAATCTGGTTGATGCGTTTAGAAGTACACTTGAAGAAGCTAAATATGCAGATTATATAATTCATGTGGTGGATTCTTCATCCGAAAATGCTGAGGATGATATGCGAGTTGTATATGAAACTCTGGATATGCTCGGAATTGAAGGCAAGAAGATACTCACGGTATTCAATAAAATTGATAAATTGAATTCGAAACCGGTGAGTAACGCATGGGAGACCAGCGAAAATAAGAGTAACGCATGGGAATCCAGCGACAGTAAGAGTAACGCATGGGAGACCAATGAACAAGAGAGTTCGGACGAGATTGAAACACATATAAGGGATGCTCGCGCATATATGACAGTACGGATTTCAGCTAAAACCGGAGAAGGAATCGAAGAGCTCATTAAATCTTTGTCTGAAATGATCGGACAGGACAGAAAATATCTGAAGAAGCTTTTCAGTTATTCGGAGATGTCGGATGTTGCGGAAATCAGAAACTCGGGAAGCGTCATTACGGAAGATTTCAGAGAAGACGGCATATATATAGAAGCGGAGGTTCCGCTCAGGATATATTCGAAATATAATAAATGAAAAATGCTTACGTGGGAAAATACGTGAAAAAGTCCTTTAAATAAAAGAAAAAACGCTTGACGCACGGGTATTACTTTGATATTATATCTGTTGCGCTTGGTATTCGCGGCTGGATACCATGCAATATCGATTTCATATGCCCGGTCGGCAGAAGATATATTCCGTCACTGCCTGTAAATCCGAACGTGTCTTGGCTAAGTGAGATCACAGAACAGAATCCCTTGTTAAGGGAAGATTATTGATTATTTCGTAAAATTCCGGAGGTAAAGAACAGTGGCTAATATTAAGTCAGCTAAGAAGAGAATTCTTGTAAGCAAGAAGAAGGAAATGAGAAACAAGGCAATCAAGTCTAAGGTTAAGACTCTTGTAAAGAAGGTTGATGCAGCTATCGCTGAGGGTAACAAGGCAGAAGCTGAAGCAGCTCTCCTTGTAGCAACTTCTGAGATCAGCAAGGCAGCTTCAAAGGGTATTTACCACAAGAACACAGCTGCAAGAAAGATTTCAAGACTTACACTTGCTGTAAATAAGATTGCGTAATTATATTTTATAATTCTATGAATTAAAAACAGTGTCGACGTATTACAGGTTAATACGTCGACATTTTTTTGTCTGATGTGTATTTATCAGGTTAGATCTAATACATAGTTATCAAGTAAAATATAGAAAATAATTGTGATGTCAGGCCGGATCTTTCAAAGAATCACAGCAGGTCGAGGATCAGCTTCTCGGCTGAGTTGATATCCGACATCTGACCGCTTTTAACGGCAAAATCGGCTGCCATACATAATTCTGATTTTCTGAGCAGATCTGCGGTGGTCTGATTATTCAGCTGAGGCAGATATTTATTTACCGCGAAGGACTTTATTCCGAGAAGCGCCGCCTTGTCTTTTGCGGCCATTTTCTTATCCTTTCCGGACTGGATGAAGCTGAGCTGTGAAAGTATTCTGAAATGCCTCGATATCATGCTGATTATCATCATTGGTGAAGTCTTGAGAGCGACCAGATCATTATAACGTGATATAGCTGTACGGCTGTCGTGGCGGCCGATCGCATCACACATTTCAAATATCTTATCTTCAATCTTGCTGTTACAGAGAAGTCCGATATCTTCAAGCGTTATCGTACCCTTATTCATGGCATAGCAGGAGAGCTTCTCCACTTCGTTGGAAAGGTTCAGCATATTTTCTCCCGCAACAGAGACCAGCATTTCCGGTACACCGTTCTGTATTCTGATATTATCCTTTGTGAAACGTCCGATTACCCATTTGATGAGGTCATCCTCGCTCGGAGTGGCAAACTCGAGAACAGTGCCGTATTTCGCGGCGGCCTTGTAGGTTGAAGTTCTCTTATCCACATTCATTTCACTGAAGATCAGAATATTCTGTTCACCTATTTCAGGTATCATATCCTTTATTTTATCGTTTGAAGAATTGAAATATCCGCTGTCTTCGATGAGAGCAACCTTGAATTCGTCAAAAAATGGCATGGTAACAGCATCCGAGCAGATGGAATTTACATCGCATTTGTCGGAAATGTAATGTGAAAAGCTCATTGAATTCCTGTCCGGCATGACTGCATTTACAAGGTTATTCACATATTGCTTTATCAGATACTGTTCGTCGCCGAAGAACAGATATATACGACTGAAGCTGTGCGAGTCGATATGGCTGTTTACGACTGTTATGGGATTCTGATTTTTTTCGCTGTCTGCCATTTTAACGCTCCCGTAAAATTACATGGATTACCAGTCCAAAGTGAATAATAAACTATTTCGGCCGATAGATTCTGAACTGTCCGGAATGAAAAATAAACTCATTCGGCCGATGATTCGGAACTGTCCGAAATGTATAAATAATCTCATTCAGACGCCGGTTTCGGAACGGCCCTGAAACCGCCGAATCGTCTATGATTATACTGAATTAAACAGTTTCATTCAATGGTAAATTGTGGTATCATGAATTTAATTATTGGGTAAAAAAACAGTCCGTTTGTTATACGTTTTTTCGGGCGAAAAAACATGTAGGAGGGTTACATAAATGGATGACAGATTACAGAACTGGATCAATTGGATCTTATATGATGAATTGATCGATGGCAAGATAAATGCCCCCAAGCATCTTCTAGGTAATCATGACTTCGGTGAGGGACAGGTCATTACCTGCTATAAACCTCATTCGAGCAGCGTTTCAATTAAATCCCCTAAGGGCAAGAATTTAATACCTCTTGAAAAGATAAGTGATGAGGGCTTCTATGGAATATATTTTCCGAAGAAGAAGTTTACCGGCACCGCTTATCGTTTTGTTACGCAGTATTATGATGGAACAACCGTGGAGACTGCAGATTGCTACAGCTTTGACGGCATTTTTACGGATTATGACGCATATCTTTTTGCAGAAGGCAAGAATTACGATATTTATGATAAGCTCGGAGCTCATCCGATGACAATCGATGGCGTAAAGGGTACATATTTTGCGGTATGGGCACCTGATGCACGCCGTGTTTCAGTAGTCGGTGATTTTAACATGTGGGACGGAGCACTGAATCCGATGCAGATTCATAATGTATCGGGTGTTTATGAGCTCTTTATTCCTGATGTTGAGCCGGGTGCGGTATACAAATATCAGATACTTACAAGGTACGGGGATGTCCTTTATAAGGCCGATCCGTACGGTAATCAGGATCAGGTTCGTCCGGATAATGCAAATGTGGTCGCAGATATATCAAATCTTAAATGGACTGATTCTGCGTGGATGGCAAACAGAAAGAAGCAGGACAGACTGGCACGCATGAAGCAGCCTATGTCTATCTATGAATGTCATCTTGGATCATGGAAGAAGAAAATAGAGGATTCGGATTTCGGATTCTATAACTATAGAGAATATGCGGATGAGATAGGACAGTATCTTGTTGAAATGGGTTATACGCATATAGAGCTTATGGGAATTGCCGAATATCCTTTTGACGGTTCATGGGGATATCAGGTAACGAATTATTATGCACCTACATCAAGATACGGAAGTCCGGATGATTTTGCATATTTCGTAGATCATATGCATTCGCTCGGAATAGGAGTTATCCTTGACTGGGTGCCTGCACATTTCCCGAGAGATGCACACGGACTCGGACGCTTTGACGGAATGGCGCTTTATGAGCATGAGGACCCGAGAAAGGGTGAGCATCCTGACTGGGGAACATACATTTTCAATTACGGAAGAAATGAGGTTGCGAACTTCCTTACTGCAAATGCACTCTTCTGGGTTGAAAAATATCACGTGGACGGCCTCAGAGTTGATGCGGTTGCATCGATGCTGTATCTGGATTACGGAAAACAGGATGGACAGTGGGTTGCAAACAAGAACGGCGGTAAGGAGAATCTCGAGGCTATCGAACTTCTGCAGAATATAAATACGGTCATGGAGGAGAGAAATCCGGGAGCGTATCTGATAGCTGAGGAGTCTACCGCATGGCCGGGAGTTACAGCACCTGCAGATATGAAGGGACTTGGATTCCTTTTCAAATGGAATATGGGATGGATGAACGACTTCCTCGAATATATGAAGCTCGACCCGTATTTCAGACAGTTTAACCATAACAGGCTGACCTTCAGTCTGTCTTATGCATATGCAGAGAATTATATACTTGTTATCAGTCATGATGAAGTAGTTCATCTTAAATGTTCGATGTTCAACAAGATGCCGGGACTTGAAGGAGATAAGTTTGCGAACCTTCGTACCGCATACGGCTTTATGTGTGGCCATCCGGGAAAGAAGCTTCTTTTCATGGGTCAGGAGTTTGCACAGTCAAGGGAATGGAGTGAGGCTCGAAGCCTTGACTGGTATCTGCTGGATAATCCGCTCAACAAGGGTATGCAGGATTATGTGAAGGATCTCAATCATTTATATACAAAGTATGATGCTCTCTACTACAACGACAACGAGCCTATAGGCTTTGAATGGACGAAGGTAGACGATGAAGAGAGCGGCGTGGTTGCATTTATAAGAAGAGGAAAGACCGCAAAGGATCAGATAATGTTCATCTGTAATTTTGTTCCTGTTGAAAAGAAGGGTTACAGAGTAGGTGTTCCTTGTCTTACAAACTATACAGAAATCTTATCGTCGGATGATAAGAAGTACGGCGGACTCGGAAGAAATAATGTCGGAAAGAACGGAAAACCTGTTAATCTGAAGGCTGAAAAGATACCTTGTGACAGATGTGAGAATTCTATTGTCCTTGATGTACCGCCGCTTTCGGTGACGGTACTCAGGTATGACTACAAAGACTGAAGAAATATTTTACAGTCCGAATATATGGTTTTAATCTTTGGTGGGAAGTAAATCATATTCAGGAAGGTAGTATAAATGTCAGAACTAACTGAAAAACAAAAGAAAAAGAATGAAAAGAAAAGATTAAAGAACGAAAAGACTCTTCGGAAAATGAAGAAGAACCGTTGGTGGGGCGGATTCATCGGATTTATCTTATTCTCATCGGTCATTGCAATAACACTGGTCGTACTTATTGCATGGATGTTGACATATGTTGTGGAGAGTAAGCTTGTAAAGGAATCATCAAATGCGCGTCTGATTGCTCAGTTATATTCGGATAAAATGTCCGGTAAAGATGAGATGGACAGAATGCTTGATGCACTGGAGCTTCAGAGAGATTATATCGTACTTGATAAGAACGGTAATCAGCTGGAAGTAAAAGGAACCGATACAAGAAACGGAAGTAATACCTTAAACTATACGACTTCGCAGCTTGGAAGTGTTGTTATATATCAGGATATTCAGGGACAGTTTCTTAAAATAGATAATGACAATTCGGTTGATATTGATTTTAAGGGATTATTTGATAAAAAGGCTTTGGCTGCGGGAGGAGCGAGATATATCGAGGAAGAGGACCGTCTGATCGTTCCTTTCTGGATGGGCGTCGAGGTGCCGGACAGTGACAACATGATCTTCGTTAAATCCTCTGTGGATATGGATGAAGGCGATGTCATATTTATGGCTATAGTTATAGGTGGTGTCGCACTTATCCTGCTGGGCGGATATGTGATCATGATCATTAATCTTGTAAGAGGGATTGCAAATCACAGACGCGTAAATACGATGCTTTTTACAGATCCGGTCACAAAAAATACGAACTGGACCTGGTTCAAGGCAAAGGGCGAACAGATCATATCATCGAGAAAAGGCGCATCATATAATTTTGCAGTTACAGATTTTGATTTTGTTAAATACAGAAACTTCTGTATAGCGCATTCGGTAGAAGAGGGCGAAAGAGCACTTAAGGATGTCTTTGATGTGATCAGTGCGAACCTTTCCGATAAAGAAATATGTGCACATTCGGCAAATGCACATTTCGCAGTGCTTCTTTCCTATGTGAATGAGGAAAATCTGGATTCAAAGATAAGGTCGATTCTCTCAAAGCTGGAGAAGCTTTATGTTGAGCATAAACTCGCTTTTCATGTCGGAGTTGCGAAGAAGGGTGTTAAGCTTGACGACAGAGGAAGGGCTATACGAAGAATCGATGCGGATATTGAACAGGATTATTTCAATGCCTGTGCCGCGGCAGAGGAGCTTTCCGAAAGCGATGATTCGGGAATATCATATTTTGATGAACTGCTTGTTGAGCAGCAGAAGTGGATCGATACGGTTAATGATAATCAGGAAGCCGCAGTGAAAAATGAGGAGTTTCAGGTGTATTATCAGCCGAAGTATGATCCGAAGACGAATAAGCTGGCGGGAGCGGAAGCTCTTATAAGATGGATATCACCTGAATATGGTTTTGTGTCGCCGGGTAAGTTTATACCGATTTTCGAGAAGAACGGATTCATTACGGAAATCGATCACTATATGATAACTCATGTGGCACGTGATCAGAAAAGATGGCTGGATCAGGGATATAAATGTGTTCCCGTATCGGTAAATGTATCCAGAGCACATTTTGTCGAAGATGATCTCGCAGAGCAGATCAGGGATATGGTCGACAGGGAAGGTGCTCCGCACGATCTCGTGGAGATAGAACTTACAGAGAGTGCATTCTTTGATGATAAGAATGCAATGATCACAACTATAAATAAATTGAAAGAATATGGTTTCTCGGTTTCAATGGACGATTTCGGTGCGGGATACTCATCACTTAATTCGCTGAAGGATATGCCGCTGGATGTTCTGAAGCTGGATGCCGAATTCTTCAGGGGTGAAAACGAGGGCGGCCGTGCTCAGATTGTAGTGTCCGAAGCAATAAGACTTGCGAAGCAGCTGAACATGCGTACGGTTGCGGAAGGTGTTGAGGACAGAGAGCAGGTTGAATTCCTCGCCGAGCATGACTGCGATATGATACAGGGATATTATTATGCAAAACCTATGCCACCGGCAGAGTATGAAGAAAGAATGCGTGCCGGCTTTAAGGATGTTGAAGCGGAGAAAGCAGCTGAGGCAGAAAAAAAGGCAGAGGGTGCGGCAGCACAGACTGCGACAGTATAATGGGTTGTTAATGAATCGAACAAGATTCAAGGGGATATAATGTATTAAAGGAGGCTATTCTATGGACAAGTATGTATGTGTATGTGGTTATGTTTATGATCCTGAGGTAGGTGATCCTGACAGCGGTATCGCTCCGGGAACAGCATTTGAGGATATACCTGATGACTGGGTATGCCCTATCTGTGGTGTGGGTAAAGACATGTTTACCAAGGAGTAAAGGCTGCCAAGGAGTAAATGTTAGACAGATTAAGTCGAAATATACAGATTTAGGACTACAGGGAAGATAATGCAGGAATTAATAAGCAAATTAAAGGATAACATAGGAAGCAGGTTTATAGGCAAGGATGCCGTGATCCACAATATGATCACGGCTCTTCTTGCGGGCGGACATATACTTATCGAGGATGTACCGGGTGTTGGAAAGACAACTCTCGCCAAGGCTCTTGCAGGATCTATAGATTCAAGCTTTGCAAGAATACAGTTTACTCCGGATACGCTTCCGACAGATGTTGTGGGAACATCTATATACGATGCGAAGGAAACACAGTTCCGTGTTGTTAAGGGACCTATCCATAATCAGATCGTTCTGGCTGATGAGATAAACCGTACATCACCGAGAACCCAGTCCGCACTTCTTGAAGCTATGGAGGAAGGACAGGTCACAATAGACGGAAACACATTTGTTCTTCCGGAGCTTTTTATGGTCATTGCAACGCAGAATCCGTCGGAGAATATAGGTACTTATCCTCTTCCGGAGGCAGAGCTTGACCGATTTATGATGAAGATAAGTCTCGGCTATCCCGACAGGAAAATGCAGATCCGCCTTTCGAAGAATTATCTGGACGGTGTTATGGAAGATGCGGTGCAGAAGATACTTTCGGCGGAAGACGTAATGAATATGAAGAAGGAAGTCCGTGAGGTTAAGATCAGTGACGAGGTGCTTGAATATGCACTTGAGATAGTGGACGGTACCAGAGGACTTGAGGAACTTAAGTACGGACTCAGTCCTAGAGCGGCTCTCGATCTTCTTATGGCATCAAAGGCAGATGCCTATATCAGAGGCAGGGACTATGTTATCCCCGAGGATGTTATAGAGATGGCGGGTGTTACGCTTCCGCACAGACTGGTTCTTACGGCTAAGGCACGTATGGACAGATATACAGCTGAACAGCTTCTTACAAGGGTTACAGATAAGATCAGCAGACCGAGATAAATATGAAATTCAGCAAGATTAGGAAATTCTTTAAAGAAAAGGGATATAAGAAAAGAGTACCCCTCTTAGTTTACCTTTTGATACTTGTCGGCACGGCAGTATTGGTAAGCTTTAAAGGGGGAGCTTTTTCTTATGTCCTTTTTTTCGCGACTCTGGCATATATCCCGGCTGCGGCGATCCAGATAGCATATGCCTTTACGATGATCAGAGTTTATCAGGAGGTAAATGTGCGTCTGGTCTATAAGAATTCGGCAGTTCCGTATTCAGTAACGCTGGGAAATGCGGGTCCTATCCCGATAGGTGGCCTAAGGCTGATCAGAGACAGAGAATTCACACATTTTAAAAAGGATTTCACCGGAGAGGTATTTAAGCTTCTTCCGGGAGAAAACCGGGAGATTGAAACGGACATTTCATGCAGATATGCGGGAAGCTACACAGTGGGAATAACAAGTCTTTCCGTAACTGATATTTTCGGAATCGCAAGGATAACCTTCGACATTCCGGCTCCCCTCAGACTGCACGTGCTTCCGACCGTTACGGATATAGCGGCGGCGGATATCGGCAGACTCTATGAGGAGAATATGAATATCAGCAGCATTTATAAGATAGACAGGAAGGAGGATTTCCCGGGCAATGAGCTGAAGAAGTATACGCCGGGCGATCCGCTGAAATATGTTCATTGGAAGAATTATGCGAGAACAGGTGAAATGTATGAGCGAATGCCTGACAGACAGGATTCGGAAATGATGACGCTGGTTGTAGTTAACGAGCATGAGCCGACGGTTGTGGAGAGGGATTATCTTCTGGAATATGTTGTATCCGCTGCCAACTGGTTTGCGAGTCAGTCGAAGCCGGTCAAGTTTATGTACTGGTGTTCGGGAGTTAAGGATTTCCTGATAGACGGCTATGACAGCTTCAATACATTTTACTTTGAAAAGCTTAGAGAGATAGGAAGAGAGACGCTTCCGGATACGGAAGAAAAACTTATGGCATCACTGGAAAACAGCGGCGGAATAGCTGCGATATTCAGTGAGAAGAAAGGCGAGATAAGCCTCAGAAAGGACACATAGGATAAGTGACTGAGAGAAGCAGACGAGTATTTGAATATCTGCTGATACTGCCGATGTATATAGCACTTTCAGTGCCGATAGGGATTATGCTTAACGGCCTGGGGATAAAGAGCGTTGTTGTGCTTTTTTATCTATGCTATCTGACGGTCAATCTTATGATAGGAATGATCGTACATGCGGCAGGCAGAGAGAAATGGGATATCCTCTATATATTTATAGCGGATGTTATTTTCGTGCTGCTTTTCAGAGACATGATACTGACAATCAATATAGCAGCAGCCTTTGTTGCATCGGCAATAATTGCGATACTCAATATCCGGAAGATAAAAAGATTCGGATGGGCAGTTGCTGCAGCTGCGGAGATTACGGCAGCACATCTTATATTTGATACGACGCTTCCTAAGTATGCGGCTGTATGCATAGTTATTCTTACTTTTTACGGTATTGCGATTCTTCTTAAGAAGGACATCAGATACTATTCTGCGATTCCGATCATTATGTGCATCGTAGGTTTCCTGGCACCTGTTAGCGAAGAACCTTACAAATGGGATTTTGTGAGAAAGGCAATCGACGGAACGGGGAAATTATTCGGCAGACTTATGGATGAGACGATTTACTTCTTTGATGGCTTCGGTTCGGGAAATCTGGGTTATACGGGTTATACCGGAACGGGTAAGATTTCGGGAAGGATTGAAAGAAATGTTAAGGAAGAACTGAAGTTTGAATTCAGCAGTAAGAGTCTTCCTGTATATCTGAAAGGCCGCAGCTATTTAACATTTACGGATAAGGGGCTGACGAATCCCGAGATTGAAGAGAATTTCAACGACTGGTTTGCTGTATATATGAATGCACTTTATAATGCCGGAGTGGATTACAAGGAATCAACTTATTTCTCCAAGATGATGATAGCGGATGTCATATATAAATATCTGAGAACGGAGGATGTTATAAGACCTCAGACGGTACTTAATATTACTTACGTGGATAAGGTGCCGAAGAAAAAGAAGAAGGGCTTCGGTTACAGAGTCAGATATCTTGCACTGGATACGGCAAGTCCTTACTTTGTGAGAGTGCTTAACAGTGTTGATAAGGAAGCGGAACCGCTCAGCTATAAGGAGATGATTGACTATGTAATGTCAATCTACAGCATCGACTTCAGAACAGTCATGACTGAGGAACAGTATAATGCGGCTGTTGCACCGAAGGATATGACTGCATATCTTGATACCTCGATGGCAACCGACAGAATGATCGAGCTGACAAATGAGCTGACAAAGGACTGCGGAAGTGATTATGAAAAGGCGCTTGTTATAGAGGATTATCTCAGACATTATGAATACAGCACAGATGTTGATCTTACGGGATATGATAATTATCTGGATACATTTCTCTTTGATGAAGGAAGGGGATACTGCGTCCATTATGCCGGCGCGATGGTGATGATGCTCAGGATAGCGGGAGTGCCCGCAAAATATACCGTCGGATATAATCATTATGAAACTGAATCATCGCTTGTTTACAGTTCAGAGGCACATTCGTGGCCGGAAGCATATATAGACGGCTTTGGCTGGATTTCCTTTGAACCGACTGCAGTATTTAAAACTGCCGCCGATACGACATGGGGATTGGGAGAAGACAGCAGTAAAAATACATCGACGTCAGGGTCAATGCCTTATGATGATGAATACTGGAAGCGGTATGTTCCACAGGGAAATGATCAGCCGATTCCGATTGACGTGCAGATTGAGCAGGACAGAAAAGAAGCGGATTTCAGAACAGGAACAGTTCTAAGGTTCCTGGGATATATCGGCGTTATGGCTGCAGCATTGGTGATATTTATTCTGGTTATAAAGCTGATAGGATATATAAAGTATCTGAGACTTTCTCCGGAAGGCAAGATAAAGAACAACATGGTACATATTTTTGATCTGATTGACGGAAATAAAAATGTAAAAAAGAAGAATCGGTCTATTTTCGAATATCCGGAGCTGATAAAAGATGGAGAAATGCGTGATAAGCTGAAAGAACTGATCGATATATATATCAGGATACGATACAGAGGAGATGAGGCGGAACCGGAGGTTATACATAACTCAAGGGAAATGTTTAAAACGGTAAAAAGAGCTTCAAAGAAGGTGGTACGCACAGACTGACATAACCTCGGATTTGTTTACAAAGAATGCCTGTTATGGTAAAATTTTACTCGGTTTGCGGCTGTTCGATCGGAATATTGTTGGTAGGTGTTTATAATTCGGACAGTTTCAATACAACTTAATATCAGGAGGTATAAAATGGGAGGACTAACTGTAGCTCAGATCGGTATTATCGTATCAATTTTTGTGTACCTTGCGTGCATGCTTCTGGTCGGTTTTATCGCATCTAAGAACACAAACGATGTCGGAGATTTCTATCTGGGGGGAAGAAAGCTCGGACCATTTGTAACAGCCATGAGTGCCGAGGCATCGGATATGAGCTCATATCTTTTGATGGGAGTTCCGGGACTTGCGTATTTCTCGGGTATTGCCGATGCGGGCTGGACAGCAATCGGACTTGCTGTGGGTACTTATCTTAACTGGCTTTTTACAGCCAAGAGACTTCGTAATTATACGGCGAAGATCGATGCGATCACTCTTCCGGAGTATTTCAAGAAGAGATTCCGTGATAAGAGTAACGTAACTCTTCTTATCGGAGCTATTACGATCATAGTATTCTTCGTGCCTTATACGGCATCGGGATTTTCTGCGTGCGGAAAACTCTTCTCTAAGCTTTTTGAGGTAGATTATCAGCTTGCAATGGTAGTTTCGGCTATAATCATTGTAGGTTATACGACCACCGGAGGTTTCCTTGCAGCATCGAATACAGATTTTATTCAGTCTATAGTAATGTCGATAGCACTGCTCATAGTTCTGGGTTACGGTATCGGTAATGCGGGAGGACTCGGAGCGGTAATAGACAATGCAAACAGTCTTAAGGGTTATCTGGATTTAAATGCGACTTTCAATAATTCGACGGGAGGCGCCGATCCGTACGGACTGTTTAATAAGATTACAATGTTCTGCTGGGGATTGGGATACTTTGGTATGCCGCACATTCTCCTCAGATTTATGGCAATCAAGGATCCGAACAAGCTGAAGCTGTCGAGAAGAGTTGCATCTGTATGGGTTGTTATCTCTCTCGGAATCGCAACGTTCCTCGGAGTTGTAGGACGTGCTATGACACAGGCGGGAGCACTTGAGAGTCTTATAGAAGATCCGACAAGTACATCAAAGTCTGAGACTCTTATCGTCGTACTTGCAGATCACATAAGCAGGAACGGATTCGGTTATGCGCTTATTGCAGGACTTATAATTGCCGGTATTCTTGCATCGACAATGTCAACTGCAGATTCACAGCTTATTGCTGCGTCATCTGCTGTTTCGGAAAACATATTCCAGGACTTCTTCAAGATCAAGTTTTCTGAGAAAGCGGCTATGCTTACCGCACGTATAACACTTGTGGTTGTTGCTGTTCTCGGAGTGGTTATTGCCTGGGATCAGTCAAGCTCGGTATTCAATATCGTTTCCTTCGCCTGGGCAGGTTTCGGTGCGGTATTCGGACCGGCAATGATAATGTCACTCTTCTGGAAGAGAGCCAATGCGGCAGGCACTGTTGCGGGAATGATCTCGGGAGCGGTTATGGTATTCGTTTGGAAATACTGTGTTCGCCCGATGGGAGGAGCATGGGATCTTTATGAGCTTGCTCCGGCATTTGCGGTTGCACTCATAATGATCGTTATCGTAAGCCTTATCACAAAAGCTCCGAATGAGGAGATCACTAAGGAATTTGATGAAGTAAAGGCTATGTAAGAAATAGAATAATAATAGAAAATGATCGGCAGGTTGGACTTTTCAACCTGCCGACTTATGTTAACAGTATGTTTACAATTTATTTTCAAACTCTTAAACACTTACATATAGGGTTGTAGTAATATACAGTTAAGCCAATTGAAGAAGCGATAACAAATTTCTCTCAAAGGTTTATAGATTAATAGTGTAAGAAGAATTAAGCACCTGAAAAGGTGCTTAATCTTATTTATGGGATTTATTATATATTTAATCGGATAGCTGCCTGTGGCAGCACGCGTAGGGTAAAGAGCATGTCGAAAAGACATGCTTATTTTATATTCTCTATCTGCCAGTCTATAGGTTCTGCTCCGTTCGCTGACAGGAAGTCATTACATTTCTTGAAGTGACCGCAGCCGAAGAAGCCTCTGTATGCAGAGAGCGGACTCGGATGAGGTGCTTCGAGTATAAGATGTTTAGGATTATCAAGCATAGCTTTCTTGCTTCTGGCAAAACTACCCCAGAGCATGAAGACGACCGGAGCATCTTTCTTATTTACTTCTCTTATCACCGCATCGGTGAAATTCTCCCAGCCCTTATTCTGATGTGAAGCTGCAGCATGTGCGCGTACGGTCAAAACGGCGTTCAGCAGAAGGACTCCCTCCTCGGCCCATTTTACTAAGTATCCGTTGTCCGGAATGTAGCATCCCAGTTCATCCTGAAGCTCTTTATATATATTCTGGAGTGATGGAGGTATATCCACGCCCGGCTTTACGGAAAATGACAGTCCGTGAGCCTGTCCCGGTTCGTGATACGGATCCTGACCGATTATAACTACCTTAACCTTTTCGTAGGGGGTGAGATGGAAAGCATTGAAGATATCATCTCCCGGCGGATATATCGTATTTGTTGAATATTCGCGCCCTACAAAATCAAAAAGTTTTTTATAATATTCCTTGCTGAATTCGGGACTCAGCTTTGCTGCCCAGTCGTTGGATATTGCCGGCATTGTCTGTTCCTCCGGATTATGAAATGATGAAAACATTTTACATTATTGTTCATATTAGTTCAATGATTCTTGCTGTGTGAAGTCTTGCACGACTACATACTAATTCAATGATGCTCACCATATGAAACCTTGAATGAATAAGTCACGAGTATGCATCGGAAATCTGCCGATACCATACATGAAAATTCTGTAATATTCTGTAATATAATTGTTGAAGAAATGAACCGTCCTGTGCTATTGTGACAATATATTAAAGAGCAGTTTCGATTCTCGGGTTTCAGGGACCGGGGGCTATATTATATGTGTGAGGGTAGTTTTAATGAAGAAAAGATTTTTGGCATTTGCACTTGCGATATCTATGGCATTTTGCGGACTTTCGACTACGAAGGTCAGAGCTGATGAAGAACAACAAACGGAAATAACATCGGAGAATCCTGAAAACTCAAATGATTCTGAGAATTCAAATAATTCTGAAAATTCGAATGTTTCTGAGAACTCAAATGATTCTGAAAACTCAAATGATTCTGAGAATTTGAATGATGCGGAGAACACTGCATCGAAAACCGATGCCGAAGAATTAAAGGAAGATATTCGTCCTGTAGAAAGTCCGGTAAAGAATAATGATGCGCCGGTTGTTGAGGAGCCTAAGGCTCCGGGCAATATATATGAACCGTATCGGAAGGTTCTGATAGGAGAGTTATATTCTAACGGAAGACTTTCAATTTCCGATAAACTTAAAGCTGATTTGATTGAAGAATCATTATCCGTAAAAGGAAGCGGGGCTGATATCGGGTCAGCGAGAATTGTTCTGGATGATACATTTAAGTTTGATGGCAATCCGGTCAACAGAATATCCGTAAATGCACTCGTTGAAGGGGATGTTACCGGATATGTTGATGTATATATAGATGATGAGGATATTCCGATCGTCAGTATTCCGGCAGATGGTGCAGATGAATCAAGACGTGTCGCCGGTAGAGAACTTACAGGAGAGCATAAGGTTTCACTCGGTTTTACGATTGATGATGCTTTGGACACAGAAAATTATTCTATCACAATACAAAATGTGGAATTCGCGGAAAGCTCGGTCCCTGTTCTATATATAAATATTGATGAATCTTTGGGAACTGTTAAAGATATGAATGAAAGCCGGGATCATTCGGCAAGATGCTATGGTTCGATCGATATTGAGGTTCCCGAAGAATATGTATCCGAATATACCGGAAGCACAGTAAGTGATTACAGCAATCTGAAGCTTGAATATATAAGAGGACGTGGAAACTCTACCTGGTACCTGGATAAGAAACCGTATAAATTTAAACTGGATAAGAGCACCGATCTTTTCGGAATGGGAAAAAACAAGCATTGGGTCCTTCTTGCGGATCGTTATGATAATACGCACTTGAAGAATCGCCTGACTTATTGGCTTGGAGCTGAGATCGGAATGGATTATACACCTCAGATCATTCCGGTTGAAGTGGTTATGAACGGAAAATATTATGGTACGTATTCTCTTTGCGAGCAGGTTAGGATAGGAAAGAGCCGAGTTGATATTGATGAGCTGACGGATGAAGATTATGACGATCCGATCATCACGGGCGGATATCTTATAGCTATGTCACCTTATCCTGACGATCCCGATGAATCTAAATTTATGACGAATCAGGGATTTGAATTTCTGAATGATTCTCCTGACTTTGTCGAAGAGGGAAATGAAAGTCAGAAGGAATATATAAGGGATTATGTAAGTAAGACCGAAAATGCCATTTACGGTAAAGATTTTAAAGATGAGAATGGCAAAAGCTATAAAGAGTATATTGATATCGAATCTGCGGCAAAGTACTGGTGGATCCAGGAATTTACGATGAACAGAGATGCTTATCGTACCAGCAGTACATTTCTTTATAAGCCGAGAAATGATAAGCTTTACTGGGGGCCGCTCTGGGATTTTGATGCTGTCGCATGGGGAAATCTCAGATATATAGTGATGGATGTGGAAGGCTTCGGGATTGGGAATCCGAGCTGGCTTGACAGGATGAAAACCGATCCGGAGTTTATCGAGGAACTTAAAGCCGAATGGCCCGCTATTGATGCGAAACTTGAAGAGATGACGAAATCGGGCGGAATTCTGGATCAATACTATGAGGAACAGAAGATTGCCGATATTTACAATCTCGAAGTATGGGGATATATGTTCGATAATCTTGGGGATTATTCAAAAGAGATTGAATTCCTCAGGAAATGGATAGATCAAAGAAGACAGTGGATCAATGAGAATTTAGATCAATTGGATCATCTTGTTTGTCATGTTTCATTTTATATAGATGATGAGCTGTACTCGGAAAGAGACGTGAATAGCGGAGATTCCATCGCAAATGTACCGAAGGAAAAAACGAAGACCGGATATGTGTTTGACGGATGGTACATGGAAGATGGCACAAAATTTAATGTTTATAGTGACTGCATTCTCTCGGATATGAAATTATTCGCTAAATACGTCAAGAAAGAAAATGTCAAAACGGCAGAAGAAATCTTCTTAAGGGATAAAAAATTAAAAATCGATCTGGATAAAACGACTTTCAAGAAGTTTGCTTATGTAGTTTATCCCGCAGAATATGAATATGGCAGTATTACATGGACATCTTCTGACGAGTCGGTTGCTGTGGTGGGCTTACCGGGATATATATATTTTATAGCACCCGGAAAAGTTACAGTAACAGCAAGTTTAAGCACCGGAAACAGCAGTTCGTGTGAAATTGAGGTTGTCAGTGGTTCTGATACAAGTCTGGATCCGGAAAAGATTTATTATTCGGAAGAAGTTGTGGTCGGTGTAGGAAAACATAAGCAGGCTGTTCCGGATACCGAACCGGAATTCAGCGATGCAACCTATAACTACTGGATTGATGACGATAGTATAGCCACGGTGAATTTCTATGGAGTAGTTACGGGAATTAAGCCGGGCGAGACGCATCTGCATGCTAAATGTAGGAATACAGGTGAGGAAACCGATTGTAAGGTAATCGTTACTGACGGCTCTGAAGCAAAAGCTCCTGAATATAAGTTTATAAAAGGAGCGGGTGCATCCTGGAAACCGGGAAGCAAGGAAGGACTTGAGGCGGTTGTTCAGCTTGAGGGTGATAATGCATCCACTTTCAGCCATTTCAAGGGCGTCGAGGTTGATAGAAAAGCTGTAGCGGCAAATAACTATCTGGCCGAAGAGGGAAGTGTTAAGCTGACACTTAAACCGGAGTATCTGGAAACTTTATCTTCCGGTTTGCATGAACTGGCACTTATCTTTGATGACGGAAAAGCTGAAAGTACATTTAATGTGCTCAGTGGTGAAACTGAAGAAAAGACTGAAGAAAAGACTGAGGAGAAGACTGAAGTAACAACTGAAAAGCAAACGGAAGCTTCTACTGAATTAACAGATGGAAAAACTGAAGGTAAGGCAGTTGTAACAGACGGAAAGAAGAGTGACAGATCGGCTAATACGGGCGATGAATCATATATACTGATCATTACGATCCTTATGCTTATGTCATTTGCAGCGGCTGTTAAGATATATATTGTAAAGAAAAGAAGGTAGAATATCCTCAATATTGCCAATCAGCGGAAATAATAGTACAATAAAAGTTGGTCTGCGTTTGACACTTGAATCTTATGATGAGCACACACTCGGAAAGAGTTCAGATGCAGTTCAATAAAAAATTGACCGGGATCTGCCCGGCAAGGGATGAAAATGGCAAAAAAAAGAGTAACTGAAGACAATGTTATAGAAATGGGTGGATCTGCCGAACTTGAGGCGGCAAATGAAGAGAGCCGCGCCAGATACAGTCAGGTCAGAACGGGATTTATAGTACTGATCTTTCTGGCAATCGTAGTAGCGGGAGTAATGCTCTATGTGCATTTCAGCATGGAAGAATTCAAGGGATATAAGGTCCTTTATTCTGCAGAAACCGTATTTGAAGCGAATGCTGACTATCTGGAATTCGGTGGAAATCTGCTCAAGTATACTCCGGACGGAGTTTCCTATATAGATAAGAGTGGAAATGTTGTCTGGACAGCAGGCGTTGATTTTAGCGTACCTATTGCAGCCAGCAGGGGCGACTATGCGGTAGTTGCCGACAGAGGCGGAAATAAGGTATGTGTATTTAATCTTGAAGGTATGGTGAGTGAGAATACCATGCCTTACAGTATATGCAGTATAGATGTCGGTATACAGGGAGCCTTTACGGTTATACTTGAAGGTGAGGACACCAACTATATCAATATGTATGACGCGAACGGTGAAGAAGTTTATGCCTTCAGGACATCTATAGATAAGAGCGGATACCCTCTTGATATAACCATATCAGAGGATGGAGTAAAGCTTTTTACAAGTTACTTTAAGCTGGACGGAGTTAACTTCAGGAACAATCTTGCTGCGTATAATTTCGGTGAAGTCGGACAGAACTCCGGTGCTGACAGAATCGTGGGAGGATATACCTTCGAGGACGAGATGGTAACCAGAGTCAGATTTGTCACTAATGATATAGTGGTTGCATTTTCCGACCTTGGATTTACACTCTATGACTTTAAGGAGAAGCCATCCCAGAGAGCAAGAGTAGAATACGGTTCCGAGATATATAGTATTTTCTACAATAAGAACTATGTCGGTTTTATAAAGAAAAATGAAGGCGAATCGGATAATGCCGGATATGTTCTGAAATGCTATGACCTTTCGGGAAAAGAAATGTTCAGCTATCCTTTCGATATTGAATATGACAATATTTATGCCGCAGATAGTGAGATTATCATAACTGGCGGCAACCAGTGTCTGATCATATCAAAGAAGGGAAGGACTAAGTTTTCGTACGCATTTCCCAATATGATCAAATCCATGATTCCGTCATCGGGATCTAACGAATATATAGTTACGTTTGAAGGAAAGACGGAAACTATCAAACTAAAAGCCGAGGATGATTAAATGTATTACATGTTATTTTGCTGCGGAGCCATAATGCTCCTTTCGGTGATAATAGGCTTCAGAAGAGGGCTCTTAAAGAGCCTTCTTCGCGTTATAGCTATTATAATAGCCGTGGTTGCTTCGTTTCTGCTGTCCCCTATGGTAGTGGATCTTCTGTATGAAAATACGGATTGGGATGAGCAGATAGAACAGCAGATCTATACAAAGATAGAATCAGGCATTCATTCGCAGGTAGTGGATGTACTGAAGGACAGCGGCGTGAAACCCGAAGACATTGCCGAAGTTGCGGAAAAGGAAACCAGAAGTATCATGGAAGACGGCACGGATAAGGCGACTCAGATGGAAATGATACGTTATATGAAGCTTCCGACTGCCCTGAAGAACAAGATTATAGAGAATAATAACGAGGAAATGTATAATAAGCTGAATGTTTCCGGATTTTACAGATATATGTCTGCTTATCTGACAAAGATAATCATGAATATAGTCGGATCTGCGGGTACATTTATTGTTATTCAATTGATACTCCTCATTATATGTCTGATCCTGGGAGCGGCAGTTAAAGAAGTTCCGATCCTTGCAGGTATAGATAAACTGGGAGGAATAATTCTCGGGGCGGTTGTAGGTCTTGCAATAGTTATGGCATTTATGGCTATTGCCTTCGTTGTGATCAGAGAGAACTATTCTGAAATGGTAGGCGATAATCCAGTTCTGAAATTACTTGATGAAAATAATATATTCATTAAACTGCTGATGAATATAAAATAAAATCATTAAAAATGTACGGCGCCGTCGGTAATGACGGCGCTGATTTTTACTGTAAAAAAGCTCTTAAAAAGGGGTCGAAAAAATTTTTTGAAAAAATTTCAAAAAAGTTGTTGACATTACAAAACTAAAGTAGTATTATGAACAAGCTGTCGCTGATGACGAAGGCCACTGAGGCCAAAGCCAGTAAGGAAGTACAGCACTTTGATCTTTAATAATTTAATAACATGACAACCCCGAAAATTCTTTTAAAAACCGGCTTTCAAAGAGAAGGCCATGAAGATGAAAATCTTCAAAAGAATATTCGGATTTGAACGAATCCAAAACAGTAAATTTTTGGAATGGTAAACGTTAACGTTTAACTATGACAAGGATTACAAACTTTATTTGAGAGTTTGATCCTGGCTCAGGATAAACGC